>Ga0172372_10003032_pt1 | contig 25038 bp, 17 predicted proteins | sample LakKiv5m_2_FD_114544 | JGI IMG/M metagenome (GOLD analysis project Ga0172372, IMG submission 114544) | Freshwater microbial communities from Kabuno Bay, South-Kivu, Congo - kab_092012_9.5m | ecosystem: Environmental > Aquatic > Freshwater > Lake | place: Democratic Republic of the Congo...
CACGAGCGCGACCCGGCGGATGTCGACCCTGGGCACGTCGTAGGGGAGGTCCACCAGCTCCGCTGCGACACGCTCCCCGCCCTCGGGCAGCGTTCCCGGGTCTCGCACCCGGTAGGCCGAGGCGACGGCCTCCCGACTCGTGGCCAGGACCACCGCCACGTCCGCCCCCCCGCCGAGGAGGAGGCGCAGCCCGTCGAAGAAGGCGTACCGGGCGGGCGGCGTGAGCTGGTCGAGGTCGGGGACCAGGATGAGGAGACGCCCCTTCCCGGTGCCCCGCACCTGCTCGACCAGGGTGGCGAACCCGCGGCGGACGCGATCCACGGGGTCCACCTCGCCGGGGCTGAAGGCCGCGCCGAGGCCCTCGGCGGCCGCGCCGTCGAAGCGCATCCGCAGGAGGGTGTTCGTCAGATCCCGCGCCCGCTCCAGCACCGGGCCGGCGCCCGCGGGTCGGGCCACGCCGCCGACGAGCCCCGCCAGCGTGTTCCCGTGCTTGGCGTAGGCCCAGGGGTTGTACCAGATGACCTGCGGGAAGAAGTCGGCCGGCGGCTCGCCCGCGAGCACGCCGCCGTCCGCGGCGACCACGGCGGCACAACGGCGGAGGAACTCGGCGCGACCCGAGCCCGGCCCGCCCGCCGCCTGCCCCACCGCCCCCGGGCCGAGCCGGTGGAGGGTGCGGAGGAAGGCGCGGGCCGATCGGTCGAAGCCGAGGAGGTCGTCGACGACCCCGCCGCGGCTCTTGAGCTCACGGGCGGTCAGCGTGTCTGAGGGGGACATCCCCCCTTCTAGCCTACTGGACGACGTCGACGTCCCCCGTTTCGTCCACGTGGAGCGGCAGCGTCCCGAAGGGCGTGTCCACGTTGAGCGTCGCGTCCAGGTCCACCCGCAGCTTCTCGCCCGTGGCGGCCGCGGTGATGGCGTCGATGGCGTCGACGTAGTCGATGCCGAAGGGGATGGTGAGGGTCTCCTCCGTCGCCCCGTTCACCGACCCGAACTCCTCCACCTGGCCGCCGCCCACCTCGACCCCGGCGAAGCCCAGCCGGAAGTCCAGGTCGCGGAGGTCGATCGTGGAGCCGTGGTCGTTGTTCACTCCGACGTCCAGCCCGAAGTTCACGTCGCTGGCGGTGATGTCCGTGAAACGAAGCTTCCCGAGCTTGAACTTCGGGATCCGGGGCGCGGGGAAGGAGCCGTCCTCGTCGTAGATCACGTTGATCGGACCGAGATCGGTGTCGAAGCCGAAGCTGCCGTCCAGCCCGAAGTCGACGTAGTCGAGCCCCCGGGTGGCGGTGATGGCCTCGTACACGCCCACGAAGTCCAGGCTCACGGGGAGGGCCATCTCGCTCTGTCCGTCGGCCACGAGCTCGAGGCCGTCGGGATCGTCGCCCGAGAGCAGCTCCACCCCTTGGAGGGCGAAGGCGTAGCTGAACCGGTCCAGGGGGGCGCCGACCGGGTTCGGGTTGTCCACCTGGAACACGAAGTGTGTGTCGATGCGGTCGAAGTCGAGCGCGTCGACCTCGAGGCGATCGAAGGCGACCGTGGGGATGAAGGAGGAGAAGTCACCGTTGCAGGCGGCGAGGAGGAAGAGGATCATCGTGGGCTCCGGGAGATGGACGGCGGGGGCCGCCTGGAGATTCGAGCCTGTAAAGAGGTTGTAACCAACGCGGGGTGCGCCTCGGGGGGTTCAGCAAGGCGGGAGGGGCGTGGTATCATTCGGATGCAGCTCACGAATCTCCCACGGAGAAGCTGAATGATCGTATTGGACTCGATCGATTCGTCCGTATCGACCCGAGAGCTCGTACGAATGCTGCGGGTGCCCCCCGCGGCGGCCACCGGCCTCCCCGAGAGCGCGCTGTGGCGGGCCTTCCTGGAGCTCCGCCGCCGCGGCGAGCCCGAAGCGGCCCAGCACTTCGTCAGCGGGCTGCGCTCCCTCCACCGCCGCCGGACCATCGGCTCCTCCGGGCTCACCTCGGTGGACACCGCCCCGGACGAGCACCGCCTCGTGGAGGACCCGTACCTGGGCGAGCTGTGGCGCAGCTACAAGCGTTGCCTGTGCGCCAACCGCACCGGGCCCGCCGCCCAGCTGCTCCGCGAGGTCGAACAGCAGCTCGTGTGAAGCCGGACGCCGGTCCACCACGGGCGAAGCGACGGTCGGCGGGGTAAACCGCCGCCTCCCCCGAGGCCCCATGCCGCTCGATTGGAACGACATCCGCGCCCGCGCCACCCGCGGGGAGGGCATCTCCGCCGCCGAGGCGCTCGAGGTGGCCCAGCTCTCGGAGCGCGAAGACCTGGACCGGCTGTACGAAGTGGCCGGCTCCGTCCGTCGCGAGTGGAAGGGGAACTACGTCAACACCTGCGGCATCTCCAACGCCAAGAGCGGGCGCTGCCCGGAGGCGTGCTCCTTCTGCTCGCAGTCGGCGCACTACGCGACCGAGGCCCCGAAGTACCAGCTCAAGGACGTGGACACGCTCCGCGCCGAGGCCCGGCTCGCCTGGGAGAACGGCGTGCGCGAGTTCTCCCTGGTCGCCAGCGGGCGCGCGATGACCAACCCCGCCGAGCTGGCCACGGTCAAGGCCGCGGTCGGCGCCATCCGGGCCGAGACGGGCATGCAGACCTGCGCCTCGCTCGGCCTCATGCCCCGGGAGACGCTCGCCGAGCTGCAGGCCGCCGGCCTGCAGGCGGTCCACCACAACCTCGAGACGGCGCGCTCCTTCCACGCGGAGATCGTGTCCACCCACAGCTACGACGAGGAAGTGGAGACCATCAAGGCGGCGAAGTCCCTCGGGCTCTACACCTGCTCGGGCGGGATCTTCGGGATGGGCGAGAGCTGGGCGCAGCGTGTCGAGCTGGCCATGGAGCTCCGCGACCTCGACGTGGACTCGGTCCCGCTCAACTTCCTCAACCCCCGGCCCGGCACGCCCCTGGAGGACCGTCGGGAGCTCAGCGAGGACGACTGCCTCAAGCTCATCGCGCTGTTCCGCCTGGTGCTGCCCACCAAGGACCTGATCGTGTGCGGCGGCCGCTCCGTCAACCTCGGCGAGCGGCAGCAGGACATCTTCGCGGTGGGGGCGAACGGGGTGATGATGGGGAACTACCTCACCACCGCCGGGCGCCCCGCGGACGACGACCTGGCGATGCTCGAGGCCGGGGGGATGGTGATCCGCCCCCCGCCGCACAGGCCGCACCCGCCCAGCCTGCGCCCCACGGTACGGGTCGAGGGCACGGACGCGAACGGCGTCCGGTAGCCTCGGATGCGCGGGCCCCTAAGCCGCCTGCCGGCGCGCCTGGCCGCGCTGCAAGAGGCGGGTCTGCGGCGGTTCCTGCGTCGCGTCGAGCCGACGTCGGCCACCGAGGCCCGGGTCGACGGTCGGCCCGCCGTACTGTTCTGCTCCAACGACTACCTGGGGCTCGCGCATCATCCCGCGGTCGTGGCCGCCGCGCAGGGCGCCGGTGCGGGAGCTTCCCGACTCATCAGCGGCAACCGGCCCGTCCACGAGGCGCTCGAGGAGGCGCTCGGCGCCATCTACGGGGGCACGGCGACGCTGTTCGGGAGCGGGTACCAGGCCAACGTCAGCCTCTTCGCCTGCCTCCCAGAGGCCGAGGACCACGTCGCCTCCGACGCGGCGAACCACGCCTCCATCATCGACGGCCTCCGTCTCGCCAAGGCGGGCCGGACGATCGTGCCGCACGGCACCCCCGAGGCCATCCCCGCCCACACCACCCTCGCGGTGACCGAGTCCCTGTTCTCCATGGACGGCGACCTGGCCGACCTGGCCCGGTGGCGGGGCCCGTGGAGCCTCGTCGTGGACGAAGCGCACGCGGTCGGCGCGCTCGGCCCGGCCGGTCGGGGGGTGGGCGCAGCCCAGGGCGCACCCCCCGACGTCCTGGTGGGGACGCTGGGGAAGGCCTACGGCGCCGCCGGCGCCTTCGTGGTCGGCCCCCCCGAGCTGCGGGAGCTGCTGCTCAACGCCGGGCGCGGCCTGGTGTACAGCACCGCGCTGCCGGAGAGCGTGGCCCGGGCGGCGCTGGAGGGGCTACGCCGGGCGGACGACGAGGCCCGGGAACGACTCGCCGCCAACACCCGCCGGCTGCGGACCGGGCTCGCCCAGCTCGGGGTCCCGCTCCTGGGGGACGCCCACATCGTCCCTCTACTCACTGGGCCGCGGACCATGGCGGTGGCGGCCGACCTCCTGGATCGGGGCGTGCTGGCACCCGGAGTGCGCTGGCCCACGGTGCCGCGCGGCGCCGAGCGGGTGCGCCTCACGGTGTCCGCCGCCCACTCCCCCGCTCAGATCGACCGCTGCGTGGAGGCGGTGGCCGAGAGCCTGGCCGCCGTGCCCATCGTCACGACCGGACCCTGACCAGCACGTCCACACCGAGGAGCCGCCCGCCCAGCTCCGCGGGGGGCGGGAGGTCCACCCCCACCCGCGCGCCGTCGAGGTCCTGGAGCCTCCCGGTGCGCTCGTCCCACACGTGGTGGTGGGGTTCGGCGTTGGTGTCGTAGAGCGAGCGGCCGCCCGGCAGGCTCACCGAGCGCAGCAGGCCCGCCTCGAGAAAGCCGTTCAGCGTGTTGTAGATGGTGGCGAGGGAGATGTGGAGGCCGGTGCGCCCCGCCTCTTCCCAGACCTCCTCCGCGGTGAGATGGCGCGGCTCGCCCGCGAAGAGCAGGCCCGCCAGCGCGAGCCGCTTCCGCGTGGGGCGGACCCCGGCGGCCTGAAGCCGTTCGCGCAAGCTGGAGGTGGAGTTCATGGGAGCTTGCTCAGGGTGTCCGATCCCGGACCATCCTGCAACGGGCCGACCCTTCCCCTGACCCGGCTCATGGGTCCGGGGTCAGCACGAGCCGGTCGGTGGCGCCGATCTCCGCCTCGGTCTGGCGACCGTCGGGCCAGGTCACCCGCAGGGTCGCCGAAGGCGCCCCGCCGAGGCCCAGCACGAGGGCCGAGTCGGACTGACTGTAGGTGCTCGACGGCCACACCCACCGGGTCCAGGTGCGGCGGAAGCCCTCGGGGCTCACGTCCACCCGCGTCCCGAGCCCGATCGGGTTGCCCGGGCCGGCGTCGAGGCGGAGCGACGGGCCCGAACAGCCGCCGGCGCCGAGGTAGACCCGGAGCCCGATGCGCTCGGCGAGGACCACGTCCAGGCGGCCGTCCCCGTCCAGGTCGCCCGTGGCGAGGCCGCGCCCCCAGCCCTCGCTGACGAAGCCCGCCGCGTCGGAGATGTCCTCGAAGGAGCCCCCGCCCGTGTTCCGCCACAGCCGGTCCGGCTGGGCCTCCGGCACGAGGTCGGTCACGAAGGGCCCGGTCACCCCGTAGGCGACGAGCAGATCCTCCCAGCCGTCCCCGTCGAGGTCCGCGAACCGGCTCGCGTAGCTGATCCCCTCGTCCCCGTTGGGTCCGTACTGGACCCCGGCGACCTCGGCCGCGTCGTAGAACTGCCCGTTCCCGCGGTTCAGGTAGAGGAAGTTGGCGCCCCAGTTGGCGACGTAGAGGTCGGGCGCGCCGTTCCCGTCGGGGTCCCCGACCGCCGCCCCCATCCCGGTGGAACGCCGCTGCGTTCCGCTGTCCGGTGACTCGGAGTAGTGCCCGGTCCCGTCGTTGGTCAGGAAGTAGCTCGGGAAGCCGGTGGCGGAGCCGTAGTCGTTCGAGAGGAACAGGTCGGTGTCGCCGTCCCCTTCGGCGTCCAGCGCGGCGAAGTGGTAGCTCAGGTCGTACAGCACGTGGTCGGGCAGCCGGTCCCGCCCATCCGCCCAGCTGTGGTCGGCCTGCTGCATCCACACCCCGCTTCCATCGCCCATGTGCTCCCCGGCGACGATCCCGCCGTACTCGGCGTCCATGTCGAAGCCCGCGGTGAGGAGGTCGAGGCGACCGTCGCCGTCCAGGTCGGCGAGCGTGACGCCCATGGTCTCGCCCTCGCTTCCGGGGAGGGCGAGCATCGTGAAGCGCCCCGTGCCGTCGTTGGTCAGCACCACGTCGGGCACCCCCAAGGGCGCGCCGATCGCCAGGTCCGCCGCGCCGTCGGCGTTGAGGTCGGCCGCCACCACCGCCACCCCGACGGGGAGCGGACTGCCGTCCACGAGGGAGATCGTCGGATCGACCTCCAGGCGACCGGTGCCGTCGTTCCGCAACCCGACCGAGAAGGGGTCGTTGATGGCGTACACCGCGTCCAGGTCCTCGTCGCCGTCCAGGTCCACCAGGACCACCCCCGGTCCGTTCGGCTCCGGGCGTTCCGCCAACGGCGCGTCAGCGAACAGACCGCCCGCGTCGAAGGACTGCGTGGGCACCAGCGACCAGGAGGGGCAGTCCGGCACCGGCCCGGTCGCCGTGTCGTCCACGATCCCGTCCGGGGACGGGATCGGCGGAGCGCAGGAGAGGGCGAGCCACAGCCACACGTCCTACCGTAGCGCGGGTTTCGCCCCGCGGGGCCCCCCCTCGACCCGTCAGTGCAGACGGCCCTGCATGCGTCCGCCCCCCCGCGGTCCGGGCCACGGTGCGTCGTCGTCGTAGGAGAGCCCGGTGTCGGGCACGATCGTCACCACGTTGTCGGCGCTCACGAACATCAGCGCGTCTCCGACGAGGTCGCCGTCATCGATCAGGATGGGCGCGGCGACGTAGTCTCCGGTGGACTCCCCGAGGGTGTAGGACGCCAGCTGGGCGCCGTCCGAGAGGCGGGTCACCACCCCGGTGCCCCCGACCGCGTAGGCGATGACTTCGTCCCCGTACCGGTCCACGTAGAGGTGGCCGGTCCCGTAGGTGTTCGAGTGGCTCACGATCTCGGACACCAGGTAGTCCACCGACCCGGTCACCGTGTCGATCTCGACGACCGCGTAGCTCTGGTTGGGGCCGGTGTCGACGATGCCGGTGATGTAGAGGTTCCCCGCCGACGAGACCAGCAGGGAGTTGTGGAAGCCGTTGGTGAAGGAGTGATCGTGGCTCGAGGCGATCTCGAAGGTCTGGAGCACGTCGAGGTCGGAGTCCAGCTGGTAGACGCGCGTGTAGTCGTCTTCCTGATCGGACCCGTAGGCGACGGCGTAGAGGTAGCTCCCGTCGGTCACGAGGCCACCGTTGGGGATGGACGACTCCAGCGTGCCCACCGGGGTGCACCCCACGTCGCCAGGGTCGAACACCGCGCCGACGCGAAGGGTGTCGCTCACCACGCCGGAGCTGCTCGGCGGTACCGGAACCCCGTCCAGGCGGACGATGGTGCAGGCCCCGTCGTCGAGGTTGTCCGCTCCGTACGCGTCGGCACCGGGCCCGAAGCCGCAGAAGCGGTAGCCGTCGAACTCCACGCACCCGCCGGAGCCCCAGGCGTGGTGGGCGTCGTTCTCGTCGAGGTAGTCGAAAACTCTCCCTCCGGCGTCGACCATCGCGATCGCTCCACACTGGTTGTCTTCGGCGTCTCCGCACGGTTCGGGGACCACGGCCGAGAGGAGGATGGCGGTGCCGCTGGTGGGATCGTAGAGCGGGGACGAGTCGCTGGCTGCCTTCAGCGGGTTGGTGACGGTCCGCGTGACGACCGTGTCGCTGGTCGTGCTGCCAGGGGTGTACCGGAGCAGCCCGCCTCCGAGATCCGCTCCGCCCACCTTCGAGAAGAGGAGCGAGCCGTCGTCCAGCGCCACCCCGGAGGCCTCCACGTTGTGGCCCACATCGAGGAGCCGCAGCTCGAAGCCGTCCTCGGTGCCGTCGGTGCCGACGACGTAGATCGAGGAGTACGCGTCGTCGTAGGAGGGGTATCCGCAGGAGAGGGTGTCGTAGTGCCCCGCCACCACGGCGACCTCCCCCACCGACACGCCCGCCAGCTCCGCCTCGAAGCGGGGATGGGCGGAGTGGCTCTTCTCGCAGCCCTCCCCGGCCCCGGGGAGCTGCCAGACCAGGTTGCCGTCGGCGGTCCACGACGAGGGGATGGAGTCGTCCACCGGGAGCTCGTCGAGGGGGAAGGGGACGGTCCGCGGCGAGGTGTCCACCGTGACGGTCCGGGTGGCGGAGTAGTCCGTCCCGTCGAACACGCGGTAGGTGAACGTGTCGGTGGAGCCCACTCGAGGGGAGCGGGAGGTGTAGACCACCCGGTTCCCGTTCCAGAGCACCGCGCTGCCGCGCCGGGGGCTGGACACGATGCTGTAGCTGAGCGTGTCGCCGTCGACGTCGTCGCCGGCGAGCACCACGTGGGCCGGCCGGCCGTTCGCGGCCCGGGTGTACATGTCCGACGCCAGCGGCACGTCATTGACCGAAGCAACTTCGATCGTGACCGTCGCGGTGGTCGAGCGCAGGGTGCCGTCGCTCACGGAGAAGGTGAAGCTGTCGCTCCCGTGGTAGTCGGCGCGCGGGGTGTAGGTCACCCGGGTGCCCGAGACCGTGAAGAAGCCGTGGCCGGCCGCGAGGGTCGAGTACCCGGACCCCGAGGCGACGACGCCGCCGAAGTTGGGAGTGAGGGCGTCGCCGTCCACGTCCGAGGCGGAGAGGGAGAAGCTGACGGGGGTGTCCTCGTCCACCACGACCGCCTGATTCGAGACCGTGGGCCGATCGTTGACCGGGGTGATGGTGAGCGACACCGTCGCCGCGGAGGAGTAGCTCGTCCCGTCGTAGGCCCGGAAGGTGAAGCTGTCGCCGCCCGTCCGGTTCGACGTCGGGGTGTACATGACGGTGGAGCCCGACACCGTGGCGGTCCCCTTGGCGGGCGTGCTGACGATCGAGTAGGTCAGCCGCGACCCCTCCACGTCCGAAGCGGTGAGCGTGAACGGCCGGGCGGTGTCCTCGCGGACCGTGAGCCCGCTCTGCGCATGGGCCACGGGCACGTCGTTCACCGAATTCACGACGACGACGACCTCGGCCCAGTCGGAATTGACGCCTCCCTCCGTCACGCGGAAGAGGAAGCGGTCGGTGCCCGACCAGTGCGCGCGCGGGGTGTAGGTGCACCGACGACCGGTGCAGCTCACGGAGCCCGTCGTACCCGCCGAAGCGGTGTCCACGGTGTAGGTCAGGAGGCCGCCCGAGGCGGCCGTGCCGCTGAGCACGACGGGGAGCGCCGTGTCCTCGTCCGTCGAGGCGTTCAGGTCGATCGCGACAGGAGTGCCGGCCGCGTACGCAGAGTCGACTCCCCAGGAGAAGAGAAGGACACCGTACCAGACGACGCGGCTCATCTACGTCTCCTGCGCCAGATCGCGAACGGATGGTACCAGACCCGCGCCCTCCGTCGGAGACGGAAGCGAAAATTCTCACACAGGCCCAACAAATCCGAGACAAATGGACTGTCGGCCGGGTCGGCGCCGGGTTTAGGCCAACCACCGGACGGTGAGAAAATAGAGCTAGTTACTGCACTCCGGTCCGCCCAGCGGCCAGAGGTGCTGCACCCGGAGCGTCCCGCGCTCCCGGCGCGCCGCCCCGGTGTCCGAGCCCCCGGTGTCCGAGCCCCCGGTGTCCGAGCCCCCGGTGTCCGAGCCCCCCGTGTCCGAGCCCCCCGTGTCCGAGCCCCCGGAGGTGATCCCGTGGAACTCGCACACGTAGCCCTCCCCGTAGGCCTGGAGGCAGGTGCCGTCGAACCACTCCCCGTCCACCTCTCCGATGCAGTCGGCCCCACCGGTGGCGTCCCCGTCGAGGTCGTCCGGCTGGTCCACGGCCCAGGCGGTCCAGGTAAAAGACTCGCCGTTCACCCACTGCCACGTGCCCTCCGTCTCGCGGTCGCACCCGCCGAGGAAGGACTCGCTCACGATGGAGTGCACGAACTCGTTCTCCTCGGTCGAGCCGACCACCACGAGGTACCCCCCGGCGGCCCGGCAGGTGGCGCGGGCGTCCTCCCAGCGCGAGCCGCTGGTCTCCACCCCGTAGTAGCAGTGTCCGTCGAACTCCTGGTACCCGGCCGAGGCGTCGCAGTTGCCCGACCAGGCCGGAACCGTCCGCAGGTCGACTCCGACCCGGTCCGCGCAGACGGTGCCGGCGTCGCAGGTGCCGGTGGTCACCAGCGGATCGGTGTCGTCGCAGTCGCCGCCGGTGGTCGTGGCGCTGGGCACGAAGCAGCCGTCGGTCGCCGTGGCCGGATCGCCGTAGCCGTCCCCGTCCCCGTCCGTGTACCAGGTGGAAGCGTCCACGGCGTCGGGCTCGTCCACCGAGCCGTCGCAGTCGTTGTCCGTCCGGTCGTTGCACCGCTCCGGCGCCGAGGGGTTCACGTCCGCGTCGGTGTCGTCGCAGTCGTCTCCTCCGGCCTCGGCGGCCACGTGGCCGTCCCCGTCCGCATCGGGGCCGGGCCCGGTGTCCGTGTCCGTGTCCGTGTCCGTGTCGGTGTCCGTGTCGGTGTCCGTGTCCGTGTCCGTGTCGGTGTCGGTGTCGGCGTCGGAGTCCGTGGCGGAGTCGCCGGTCTCCTTGGACTGGTAGCCGGAGCAGCCGGCGAGGAGGAGCAGGAGAACGGTGCGCATGCGCGGAGCATGCCTCGGACTCGCGCATCGGGCAACCGCCCCGCACCGGGTCCCCCACCGCGCGCGGGTCGGGCTACAGTGCCGTGCGTGACCCCCTCCCGTTCCTGGCCCCTCGTCCTCGTCCTCCTCGCCGCGGCCTGTCGGTACACCGAGAAGTCCGGCGACAGCCCGCTCGTCCTGGACAGCCCCCCGGACGACTCGGAGACCTCCACCCCGACCCCCACCGACGACACCCACGATTCGGTGGACACCACCGAGACGGGCACCATCCCGGACGGGCCGCTCAACGTCCTCCTGATCCTCACCGACGACCAGCGGTACGACAGCATGTGGCCCATGCCGTACACGACGGAGGTGTTCGGGAAGACCGCCCTCACCTTCACCAACGGGTACGTCAACACGCCGATGTGCTGCCCCGCGCGCGCGAGCCTGCTCTCCGGCGGGTACTACGCGAGCGAGAACGGGGTGCGCAGCAACTCGCAGCCCAACGGCGGTGTCACCCGGTTCCGGGACGACAACTCCCTGGCGGTGCACCTGCAGGCCGCCGGCTACCGAACCGGCATCGTCGGAAAGTACCTGAACGAGTACCCGGACCTGGCCCCCTACGTGCCGCCGGGCTGGGACAGCTTCGAGGCTTCGCTCACCGAGACCGAGTGGAACAGCTACGAGTGGGTGTCGGGCAGCTCCGGCGCCACCTCGTCCACCGGCACCGAGTACACGGTGGACCAGTACATCACCGACCGGGTCACCGACCAGGCGCGGGCGTTCATCGAGGCGGACGACGGCCGCCCCTTCTTCCTCTTCGTGTCCCACTCGGCGCCGCACTACCCGATGACCCCGGACCCGGCCGACGACGGCGCCTACGAGGGCGCCCTCAACCGCGGGGACGCCTGGCAGGAGGCCGACGTCAGCGACAAGCCCGAGCACATCCGGGAGATCCCGGTGGGGGACGAGGGCACCACGAACCTGAACGACAGCCGGTACGCCGACGCGATGGAGACCCTCCCGGCGGTGGACCGCTCGGTGGAGACGCTCCTCGGCACCCTGAGCGCCATGGGGATGGACCGGAACACGCTGGTCATCTACGCGTCGGACAACGGCTTCGAGTGGGGCGAGCACCGCCTGTACACCAAGGGCCTGCCCTACGCCGAGTCGGTGCGCGTCCCGCTCATCGTGCGCTGGCCGGGGATGGCCACCGGGACGGTGGACGTGCTGGCTTCGCTCACCACCGACGTCCCGGCGACGATCTACGACGCGGCCGGGATCCCCGAGACCGGCACCCAGGGTCGGAGCATGCGCGAGCTCTTCGAGGGAAAGACCTCGGAGTGGCCGGACAGCCTGTTCATCGAGGCCGAGAGCGAAGGCGCGAGCTACCCGACCTGGGCCGGCCTGGTCACCGCCGAATGGAAGTACGTGGAGTACACCAGCGGGGAGCTCGAGCTGTACGACCTCGTGAACGACCCCGCCGAGCTCGAGAGCCTCCATGCCGACGCGTCCCAGGCGTCCCGCATCGAGAGCCTCTCCGCCGAGCTGGCTGGCCTGAAGGGGATCGCCATCGGGCCCATCGACATCCTGATGAGCGTGGGGGAGCGGGTCGACCGCGCCCTGCCGGCGGTGGGCGGCACCGGTCCGTACACCTGGAGCATCACCGACGGGGAGCTCCCCGACGGGGTGGGGCTCGCCGCGGACGGGAACCTGTACGGGGTGCCCACCACGGAGACGCGCTCATCGGCCACGTTCCGCGTGGTGGGGAGCTCCGTGTCGGCGTACACGGGCGAGCCGCACGACGACCTACAGAGCGGCTTCTTCACCGTCGGCGGCCCCCGCAGCCTGCGGTTCGTACGCCCCCCCGCGGTGGTCGGCGCCCCGGGGGCCAGCCGGCTCGTCTTCACGCTCAGCGAGGAGCTTCCCGTGCTGGTGTGGGTCGGACCGAGCCCGGATTTCGACGACAACCCGCGCCGCATCGTGGCCCGCCCCCTCGGGGCCGGACGCTACGAGGTGGACCTGACCGGGCTCCGGCGGGGGTCGGGCTGGTTCTACCGGGTCCAGGCGGCCGGCCGGCCAGTGGGGGAGCCGGGCTCCATCGTCCTGCCCTGAACCGGCCTCGGCACGAGGAGCCCTCGGGGGCTCAGCGCTTGACGAGCGAGTCCAGGACCGACTTCACCTCGGTCGCGCTCACGAAGGGCTGCCGGGAGGCCACGACCCCGTTGGCGTCGAGCACGTAGCCGGTGTTCGGGTGGCCGCCCCAGGCTTCGACGGTCTTGTCCGGCACCTCGTCCACCAGGATGGTGCCGCGGATCCCGAGCGCGTCGCGCGCGGTGAGCGCCGCCTTCTGGCGGTCCTCCCAGGTCTGGTGCGAGGGGATGGCGATGCCCTCCCGGACGTTGACCTGGCTCACCCACCCGTCGGTGGGATGGGCCTCGTGGCCGTACACCACCACGAACGCCACCTTCCCGCCGTACCCGTCCACCACGGGCTGCAGCTGCGAGGCCTGCTCCCGGAAGGCCGGACAGGTGTAGCTGCCGAACTGGATCACCACCGGGCGACCCCGCAGGCTCGAGAGGGAGACGGCGGCGCCGTTGACGTCCCGCAGGGAGAAGTCGGGAGCCGTCTCCCCGACCGCCGGGCCCGCGTCGGGGTCCAGGAAGGCCTCGTCCAGCGCGCTCTTGGTCGAGGCGGGGGAGAGGTCCACCGAGCTCGCGCAGAGGTCCCAGGCCTGCAGCTGTTCGGTCGTGGTGAGCACGGCCCGGCCGTCGGCGAGGAACTTCGTCTCCAGGGCGGTGAACCGTTCCCGCGCCTGGGAGACGCGCTGCTGCATGGCCCCGCCGCCCCCTTCGCCGCCCGCCGCCCCGCCGCCCCCACCAGGACCCCCCGCGCCACCCCCGGGACCCCCGGGACGACCGCCGCGAGGCGGCATGCCGCCCGCGGGACGACCGCCCGCGCCCGGCCCTCCGTTCGGAGGCGACCCTGCACGCGCCCCCGAAGGAGGTCCACCCGAGCGCCCCTGCCCGGGCATCCCGGTGGCGTACTCGGCCACCACCGCCGCCTGCTCCTCGCGGAACGTGCGGTAGAGGGCGACGATCCGCTCCCACTGGGCGTCATCCGGCCGGACCGAGGCCGCGATGTAGTAGAGGACCTGATCCCTGCTCGGGTCTGGAATGCCGGTGGACGGGGCCAGGGCGGCCAGCCGGCTCGCGGTCTGGTCTGCCGAGGGGGCGGCCGTGGCGGCGACGGGCGCCGGCGCGGCGGGGACCGGGGGGGCCGACGCCGTGGCCTCGGAACGGCAGCCTCCGGCGAGCACGAACGCGACCAACCACACGACACCCTTGGACATCGACCACCTCGGTCCGCCGCCCCTATCCCGCCGCCCGCCGTTCGGGAGCCGCCGTTGCCGCCGGCGCGGGACCCGGCGATACTGGCTCCGACGCCCGGGTGGGAGCTCCCGACCGGCGCCAACCCGGAGCCCAACGTGCGCAACCCCGCCCCCCTCCTCCTGGCCTGCGGGCTCTGCGCCTGCCTCGGGTACCGCCCGCTCCCGGGCGCCGGGGAAGACGACACCTCGGTCGGGACCGAGACGGGCGAGACCGACGCGGACGCCGACACCGACGCCGACACCGACGTGGATGTCCCCACCGAGTGGACCCTGGAGCAGGGGTCGAGCTTCACCGACGCCGACATCCTCGACGTGGGGGGCTCTCCCATCGGGCAGTGGGAGCACGGCCCCGGCGTGGCCGTGGACGACATCGACGGGGACGGGGACCTGGACGCGCTCTTCGTGGTGTCCTGGGAGCGGTCCTTCGGGTTTCGGAACGTGGACGGCGTGCTCACCCTGGACGAGTCCATCACGCTGGACGGCGACACGCTCCCCCCGGCCACCGGAGTCATGCTCGCGGATCTGGACGGGGACGGCGACCCGGACGGGGTCATCGCCGGCTTCGAGGGGGACCCGGACAAGATCCTGGAGAACGACGGCTCGGGCCGCTTCACCTCCGTGGACCTGCCCAACTCGACACCCATCAGCATGTCGCCCTCGGCCGCGGACATCGACGGGGACGGGGATCTGGACCTGTTCCTCCCTGGGTTCAGCCACGATCTCTCCGACCAGTCCAAGCTGCAGCCCGGCGCGAAGCTCGGCTCCGGCACGCAGTTGTGGCGGAACGAGGGGGACCTGCGGTTCACCGACATCACCTCCGGGCACTACCCGGCGGACGCCGTGTACGACCTGACCTACCACGTCCAGTTCCTGGACTACGACCAGGACGACGACCTCGACATCTACGTGAACAACGACTTCGGCGGGAACCTGCAGATCCCCTGCTGGTTGATGGCGAACGACGGCTCGGGCCGGTACACCATCGTCGAGGACAGCGGGGCCAACGACGAGAACGCCGCCATGGGGACCTCGGTCGGGGACGTCAACGGTGACGGTCTGCCCGACTTCTGGGTGAGCGACATCCCCGCCGCGGCCCAGAAGCTCTACGCGAGCACCGGCAACGCCAACACGCCCTATGTGAACTACGCCCAGACCTGGTCCCTCACCGCTCCCCGCAGCGAGAACTCCCAGGTGGGCTGGGGCTCCCGCATCGCCGACTTCGACGGCGACATGCTGGCCGACATCGCGGTGGCCTTCGGCCCCATCAAGCCCGACACCGACGGCGATTCGACCGACGACGGCGTCCCCGACCTCGAGCCGGACGTGTTCTGGCGCGCCACCGGCCCCGGGACCTTCGACGACATCGCGCCCGAGCTCGGCTTCGACGACGACCGCATCGGCCGCGCCGTCGTGCAGGCGGACCTCGACCGGGACGGCCGCGGCGATCTGCTCGTCGTCAACCGGGTGGGGCTCACCGTCTACTACGCGCGCGGCGGCGACGAGCAGGCCACCGTCCGGCTCGAGGCCGGCCCGATGAACCGCGAGGGCATCGGCACCAAGGTGGTCCTGGAGGCCGGTGACCGCACGCTCACCTCCTGGATGCTGCCCTCCGTGATCTTCAGCTCCTCGGCGCCCGAGCTCTACCTCGGGCTGAACGGTGCCTCCGAGGGCTCGCTCACCGTGACGTGGCCGGACGGCGCGGTCACCACCGCCACGGTCCGACCCGGAGACGACGTGACGCTCACCCCGTGAGTCCCTGGGGTGCTCCCCTCGGCCCGGTTACATCCCACCCCCGCCCTCGTGAGGTTCCTCGATGCTGTTCGCGACCGTGTTGCTTCTGGGCTGCAATGCCCGCGTCCCCGCCGACGGCGAGACCAAGGGCTACTGCGCCACCACGGATCCGGCGGTGGTCGTCGGGAACGGCGAGAGCGCGCACGTCGCCCTCGAGGACGGCGACGAGGTGATCATGGTGGACGGCCCCCAGGGCGGCTGGCACGTCTGGTACAGCTTCGCGGCCTACAACTTCGGGGAGATCGCCACCTTCGACCTGGTGGGCGAGGATCAGACCCTCGGGATCAGCGTCATCGACGAGTCGGTCACCCAGGCGCTGGTTGCGGGCGAGGACTGCGCAGCCACCGCCTACGGGGCGTTCGGGTACCTGCCCGGGGACGACACGACCACGACCGACGTGGACGAGTCTCCCCCCGCGTACCTCGCGGGCGACACCCTCCTGATGCGCGTCACCGTCACCGACTTCGACGACCCGAGCATCACGGCGACGGGCGAGGTCGCCGTGACCTTGGTGTGCGACCCCGCGGACGTGAGCAACTACGCGTCCTGCGGGTGAGCAAGCGCGGCGGAAGTCCCGCCGCTTGCGCCGCCCCGTGACGGCGGGGTAGCCGGGGAGCCATGGACAACCTCGGCCTTCCCCGCGCTCTCACCCGCCTGCTCCCCGCCACGCTGTGCTGGCTGGGATGCAACACCCCGGAGGCGGTCGCCCCGCCGGCCCCCACGCCGGCGGAGCCCGTGTCCACCACCCCCACCTCGCTCGGCACCGAAGGGGCCGCGGGGTGGGAGGGCGCTGCGCGCGGCTACGAGTCCGACGGGCCGATGGGCCCCGCGGGCGAGCGAGGCGAGCGTCCGGGCGGGCAGCGGCCCGGCGGGCGTCCGGGGATGGGGCAGGCGGGGATGGGCGGCCGCGAAGCCGGCGGACCCGGAGGGCGTGGCCCGGGCGCCGGCCAGGACGGAGTCGCCCCGGGCGGGCCCCCGGGCGGACGTCCGGGAGGCACGCGTCCGGGCGGGGGGCCTCCGGGCGGGGGGATGGGGGGCGGCTCCGGCGTCAGCCCGCTCCAGATCGTCTACAACAACAGCCGTGCCGTGGTGCGGACCACGGACGGCGCGCTCGTCACCGCGTGGACGGACCGCGGCCAGTCCCTCATCCGCCGTACCGGCGCCGACGGCAAGAGCACCGAGACCACCGTGGCCGCCTCGGGCGGCGCCAGCGTCGCCATCGAGTCCGACGGCGGGGACCTGCTGGTAGCGGCGTGGACGTCGGGGACGCCCACCGGCATGAACGCCATGGTCTCGACCGACGGCGGCCGCAGCTGGTCGGCCCCTGCCCGCATCCCCACCGGCTCCGGCCCCAGCCAGCCGACCCTGCGCGTGTGGCGCAGCGGCACCCAGGTGGCGGCCGTGGCCGCCTGGCACGAGGGTGGGAGGGGCGGGCCCACGCAGGTGTACAGCTCCAGCCTCTCGGGCGGGGCCTGGTCCGCGGCCCAGCGGATCGACACCGGCACCGCCGAGGCCGCCTTCCCCTCCGTGGGCGGGAAGGGCGACACCACGTGGATCCTCTGGCGGGACAACCGCTCGGGCGGTCGCGAGCTCTGGTCCGCCACCCGGACCGGCACCACCGGCGCCTTCACCGGCGAGCGGGCCACCGGCCTTCAGGGCATGGACCCGTCCTTGTGCGTGGACGGCGCCGGCACCCTGCACCTGGGCTTCCACAAGATGCAGCAGGTCTGGTACGCGCAGAGCGCCGACGGCGGCTCTGTCTGGGGAGCGCCGGTCCAGCTCGACGGCTCCGGCCTGTTCGCCCGCATGTTGTGCGGCGCCAGCTCGGACCGGCTCGCCGTGGTGTGGGAGGACATGCTGCAGAACGGCAACCAGATGGACGACGCCAACAAGACCCTGGGCCTCGCCGTCTCCACCGACCGCGGCCGCAGCTTCCGGGACCTCGACCCCATCCAGCGCAAGGTGAGCCAGATCCTGCCCTCCGCCTTCCTGGGCGCCGACGGCACCATCGACCTCTTCTGGGTGGACAAGGCCTCCACGCAGCTCCAGGTCCAGTCCGTCCGACCCTGGTAGCGTCCGACGAAAGGCAGGGGGGACCCGCAGGAGTCCCCCCTCTGACGACTCAGTCCTGGGTGATCCAGAAGCCGTCGAAGTAGGCGTCGCCCACGCCCTCGGTGCGGATCGTCACCGTGACCGTGCCGGACGGGATGCCCTCGCGCTTGCCGTCGCCGTCGAAGTCGGTGTCGGTGGAGGTGACCTCGACCTGCTGGATGAGGTCCGACGCCAGGGTCTCGGCCCCGGACTCGGCGAAGTCGCCCGCGGTGTAGATGAGCGCGCCGATGGTGACCGTGTCGCGCTTGAAGGTCACGCTCATGACCCGGGCGGTGGGCGCCACCTCCTCGAGGCCCTTGAACAGGACGACGGGGCGGACCCACCCGGGGACGTTGCGCGGCAGACTCGCGGGGAGCGCGCCCTCGAAGATCGTCCCGGCACCGTCGGACTCTCGCCGGATGGCCACCGTCCCCGAGGTCATCGACGCCGGCGTGTTGGTGGCCGCGTAGCAGACCCCGGGGTCGCCGGGGTTGGTGCAGAATTCGGAGTCGTCCTCGTCCACGATCTCGCAGTCGCCTGCGTCGCAGAGGTCCTCGGCCTCGTAGAAGGCCACCGAGGCGCCCCCCAGGAAGTCGAACGCCGACACCGTGGTGTAGGTCCAGGGGATCCCCTCGTTCGGCGTCTGGGTGTGGTAGTTCCCGCCCAGGCCGGACGGGGCGTGGTGGTCCCAGTCGCGCGCGAAGTACCGAACCCCTTCGTCCGCGTAGACGTCCTCCAGGACCGCCTGGGCCGCCGGCCCGTGGATGGGCTCCACGATTCCGTCCAGGCTGTTGTAGGCCAGGAACACCGGCGTTCGAAGGCCGTTGTCGCGAATCAGCAGGTCGGCGTCGAACCGGCGATAGTTGTCGTAGAACGCGCTCGGGGTCTCGCGATCGCTCTCGAACGGGGCTCCGCCCACCAGGTGGTCGAGGTCGTCGCTGTACTGCGCATAGTCGGTGTCGGGGTTGTCGTCCTTGTAGTAGTACCAGCCGGTCGAGCTGAAGGGGCCCGAATCGGGCACGATCCCCGCGAGGGGGTGGGCATCCTCGGCGTAGCCACCCGCCAGGATCCAGGACCCCGCACCGCCGACGGAGGTGCCCCAGGCGTAGATCGCGTCCTCGTCGATCGAGAACCCGTCGAGGCCCGCCGAGAGCACGTCGAGCACCGTCTCCACGTGGAGCAGGCTCTTGTGGTTCGCGTCCACGGGGTCGAGGTCCCCCATCCCGCTCCACAGATCGCACCAGGTGCTCTCGGGGACCACGTAGAGCCAGTCCTTGTCCATCGTCAGCTGGAGGATGGACTGCTTCCCGGACACGGCCGAGCCGATGAGGGTCTTCGTCCCCGACGAGGTCGCCTCGTCCCAGTAGGTGCAGAAGCGGTTCTGATCATCACGGTCGTCGATTCCGATGACCCCCCCGTGCAGGTAGATGAGCACGGGGTGCTCGGCAGTGGGATCCTGCCAGGTCTCCGGCCAGACCAGGTTGAAGGCGGGGTCGTTGCCGTCGTTGTCGCGGTACCCCGAGACGTGGTCGGAGGTCAGGCAGTACCGGCGGGTCTGCACGCCCGGCACGTCGAAGGTGGCGTAGCCGTCCTCGGGAGGGCACTCGACGACCCCGGTCAGCCAGTCGATGTCGGTGTCGGTGTCCGTGTCGGTGTCCGTGTCCGTGTCCGTGTCGGTGTCCGTGTCCGTGTCCGTGTCCGTGTCGGCGTCCGTGTCGGCGTCGGTGTCGGTGTCGGTGTCGGTGTCGGTGTCGGAGTCGGGAACCCCGCTGTCGTTGGCCTTGTACCGGTCACATCCGCCGAGGAGAAGCCCAAACATCAGGAACGAAGCAGACATCTCCATCTCCACGTCGAGATCGTTGCAGGATAGCTCCGGGCGGCACTCTCCGCCAGCGCGGGCGCGGACCGGGGCCTGCGCATGGACGCCCCGGGGAGGCCCGGGGCGTCTCGAGCGCCGCGCGGACTACTGGGCCGCCGTCTGGGCCCGGTACGCGTCGATGAGGATGTCCGCCACCTCGCCCCGGATGATGCGGGCGTCCGGGCGCTGGCCGCCGGTGAGCTGCTCGCGCATCTTGGTGCCGGAGATGGAGTAGGGCTCCTCGCCCTTGTGGTTCTCGGTGAGGTCCACCCGGCCGATGCTCTCGTAGTAGGCCGCGAAGCCGACCTTGACCGGCTGGGTGTGGAGTTCGCCGGCGAGGTTGGAGAAGATCTCCTGCGCGTCGAAGTCGCCCCAGATCGCCGACTTGTCGAAGTAGGGAGCGTCCGCGTGCTTGCGGCCGATCACGATGTGGGAGAAGCCGTGGTTCTGGCGGTAGATGGCGTGCATGACGGCCTCGGCCGGCCCGCCGTAGAACATCTTCTGGTCCAGGCACACGAGCTCGAAGACGTCGTTGAGGTCGTAGCCCACCGAGTCCCACAGGGAGCGGTCGGAGTCGCCCTGGCCGAGGAGCCGGCCGTCCCGGAGGATCCGGTAGGTCTGCACGCGGGTCGAGGCGTTGACGTCGTCACTCTTGAGCTGGCCCACGAGCGGGTTGAGCACCACGCCCGCGTAGAGCCCCAGCCGGGTGAGCTGCTCGACCCCGTACACCAGCGCGTACTCGTGCGCGCGGTGGAGCGGGTTGCGGGTCTGGAAGGCGAGCGCGGCCTCGAACTTGCGCTCGGCGATCATGGCCCGGGTGCGGGCGGGCGAGAAGAGGAGGTCGCCGTACTCGGGGTGCCGGCGCGCGGGAAGGACCTCGATCTCGCCGCCCACCAGGGTGCCGCGGCTGTCGCTGGTGGCGATGGCCGCACCCGGGTGGTCCAGGCGGGAGGTGCCGTAGACCTTCTCGACGTAGCGCTGCTTGTCCCACGCGAAGATCGAGGTGACCCGGATGGCGCCGAACACGGCGCCCGTGGAGTCCACCAGGGCGGCCGTCCGGCCGGGGGACAGCGTGGCGGCCTCGGCCTCGGTGACCGGGAGGGCCAGCGGGATGGTCCAGGCGTAGGGCTTGCCGTTGTAGACGATGTGCTTGTGGTCGAGCACCTGGTTGTAGGTCTGCTCGCCCATGAAACCGACCAGCGGGGAGAGCGTGCCGTCCGCGATGCGGTACACCACGGAGAGATCCCCGTCGCTCACCTGGATCTTCGGCATGCTCCCCGCCTCGGCGAGCAGGGCCTTCTTCTTGGTGTAGGGAAGGACGCGATCGACGAGCTGGTCGCCGCCGTGGACGGGAACGAGAGGCATGCGGATCTCCGTGAAAAGGCCGCCGCGTTAGCCCGATCGCCCTCCCCCGTCCACCATGCGCCCCACCTCCGACTGGATCGCCGCCGACCTCCGCCACGTGTGGCACCCCTTCACCCAGTTCCAGGAGTGGGAGGTGGAGCCGAAGCTGGTCATCGACCGCGCGGAAGGCGTCCACCTCGTGGACACCGACGGCCGGCGCTACCTCGACGGCGTCTCCTCGCTGTGGTGCAACCTCTTCGGGCACCGGCACCCCCGCATCGACGCCGCGATCCGCGCCCAGCTCGAGCGGATGGCCCACTCCACGCTGCTGGGGCTCGCCTCCACCCCTTCCATCGCGCTCGCCGAACGGCTGGCCGCGCTCACCGGGCTGCCCCGGGTGTTCTATTCGGACTCCGGCTCCACCGCGGTGGAGGTCGCGCTGAAGATGGCCTTCCAGGCTCAACAGCAGCGGGGGGAGACCCACCGGACCCGCTTCGCGGCGCTGCGCGAGGCGTACCACGGGGACACGCTGGGCTCGGTCAGCGTGGGGGGGATCGAGCTCTTCCACGGCGTGTACCGCCCCCTGCTCTTCGATGCGGTGCGCATCCCCGCCCCCGAGCGGGCCGACCCGGCCGAGGAGTCCCGGATGCTGGAGGAAGCCCGTCGCCTCTTCGCCGCCGAGGGGTCCACGCTGGCGGCCTTCGTGTTCGAGCCGCTGGTCCAGGGCGCGGCCGGCCTGCGCCACCACTCCGCCCACTTCCTGCGGAGCCTGTGCGCGATGGCCCAGGACGCCGGCGCGCTGCTGGTGGCGGACGAGGTCGCCACCGGCTTCGGCCGCACCGGGACGATGTTCGCGGTCGAGCAGGCGGGGGTACGACCCGATTTCCTGTGCCTCGCGAAGGGGCTCACCGGCGGGTACCTCCCCCTGGCGGCCACCCTCACCACCGACGCGGTGTTCGACGCCTTCCGGGGCCCCTACACCGCGTGGCGCACCCTCTTCCACGGCCACACCTACACCGGCAATCCCCTCGCCTGCGCGGCCGCGTCCGCCACCCTCGAGCTGTTCGAGGAGGAGAAGGTGATCGAGGGTCTGCCCGCGAAGGTCGAGGCCCTCCACGCCGCGGTCGCCGACCTCCGCCACCCGTCGGTGGTGGAGCGCCGCGCGGTCGGACTCATGGCGGCGATCCGGGTCGGCCCCGCGCCCTCCGAGGCACGCCTGGGGCACCGGGTCGCGTTGAGCTGCCGCGACGACGGCGTCATCCTCCGCTGCCTCGGGGACGCGGTGCTGGTCGTCCCGCCGCTCGCGATGAGCCCCGAGGAGCTGCGTCGCTGCGTGTCGGCCATCGAGCGCGCCCTCGGGCGGGTCCTGGGAAGCTGACGCGTTCCTCACGGATCCCCCGCCGCAATTCCGATACCTGGACATGATGGCAGGCCTGACCGTGCCCCCCACGACCGAGCCCCGGTCGCTCCGCGCCGGCGAAGCGCCGGGCCCGCCGGTGGGAGAGCGCTACGAGGACCGCGGTCTCATCGCCGAAGGGGGCATGGGCGAGGTGCGCCGGGTCTGGGACCGGCACCTGGAGCGCACCGTGGCGATGAAGGTCCTTCGGACCGAGCTCTCCGCCCGGAGCGACCTGGTCCGCCGGATGATGGAGGAGGCGCAGACCACCGCGCGCCTCCAGCACCCGGGCATCGTCCCCGTCCACGAGCTCGCCCGCCTGCCCGACGGTCGCGTCTACTACACCATGCCCGAGGTGCGCGGGGAGACCTTCCTCGACCGCATCCGCTCCACCTGGCGGCCCTCCCCCTCGGAGCCGCAGCGCCGCCGCCTGCTCGCCGAGTTCCGGCTCGCCTGCGACGCCGTGGCCTACGCGCACGCCGCCGGGGTGATCCACCGCGATCTGAAGCCCCAGAACGTGATGGTCGGCGCGCACGGCGAGGTGCTGGTGCTGGACTGGGGGATCGCGACCTCGCGCGGGGCCGCGCTGGAGGCCATGCTCGGGACCCCGGCCTGGATGGCGCCCGAGACGCTGGACGGGAGCGCGCTGCGCGCCACCCTGGCCATGGACGTGTACGCGCTCGGCTGCATCCTGTACGCGGCCCTGACCGGCCACGCGCCCTACCGGGGTCACGGCACCACCGCCGTCCGCGCCGTGCTCGCCGGCCCGCCCCCGCCGGTGCGGTCGCTCGCGGGCGGAACGGCGGATCCGGAGCTGGTCGGCCTGTGCGAGCGGGCCATGGCGCGCGCGCCCGAGCAGCGGCCGGCCGACGCCCAGGTGCTCGCCGACGGGCTGGGGGCGTGGCTGGACGGCTCGGTGCGCCGCGAGAACGCCCGGCGCATGGTCGAGGCGGCGCTGGCGGAGGCCGCGGCGGTGGAGGAGACCCACCGCCGGGCGGAAGCCCTCGAGGCCCAGGCGGCGAGCGCGCTCGACGAGCTGGAGCGCTCCGCTCCCGCCGAGCACCGGTACGCGGCGTGGGCGACCGAGGACCGCGGCACGGAGCTGCGGGTGCAGGCCGACCTCGCCGCGCTCCAGATCGAGCAGGCGCTCGAGGGTGCCCTCGCGCTCGCCCCCGACCTGCCCGAGGCCCACCTCGCCCTGGCCGAGCGCCACCGCGAGGCCCATCGCGAGGCCGAGGCGCGGGCCGACCTACGCGCGGCCACCGTCCAACTGGCCCGCATGCGCGCGCACGTCGAGGCCATCGCGCCGGGGCAACCGGGACGGGCCCAGCTGGCGCGCTACCTCCGGGGGGACGGCGCGCTCACGCTCCACACGGACCCGCCGCGCGCCCGCGCGCGGCTGTACGCCCTGCGTCCGGTCAACCGCCGCCTGTGTGCGGTGCTCGAGCGCGACCTTGGGACCACCCCCCTGGACCGGACGGCCCTCCCCATGGGGAGCTGGCTCGTCGAGCTCACGCACCCGGGCCGCGCGACGGTGCGCTACCCGGTCGCGGTGGAGCGCGGTGAACACTGGGACGGGACCCCCCCGGGGCAGCGCCGCCCCGAGCCCATCCAGCTCCCTCCCCCCCTGCCTCCCGCCGAGTGCTACGTGCCGGCGGGCTGGACCTGGGTGGGCGGCGACCCCGCCGCGCTCGGCTCCGTGCCGCGCACCCGGGTGTGGGTGGACGGCTTCGTGATCCGGCGTCACCCCGTCACCAACGGCGAGTGGATCGAGTTCCTGGACGCGCTCGTCGCCGAAGGCCGGGACGAGGAGGCGCTCCGCCACGTGCCGCGCGAGAAGGGGGGCGCGCTCGGCGAGCTCGGCGCGCCGATCTACGGCCGGGACCCCGACGGCCGCTTCTTCCTCCGCGCGGACGCCGACGGGGACCTCTGGCTCCCGGACTGGCCCGTCATCAACGTGGACTGGCACGGCGCCATGGCCTTCGCCGCCTGGGAGGCGGCCCGGACCGGTCTCCCCTGGCGGCTCCTCGCCGAGTTCGAGCGCGAGAAGGCCGGACGCGGGGTGGACAGCCGCTTCTACCCGTGGGGCAACACCTTCGACCCCTCCTGGGCCTGCGTGCGGGACAGCGTGGCGGGGCGACCCCAGCCGCCCCGCGTGGGCGCGTACCCCATGGACGAGAGCGTGTACGGGGTCCAGGGCCTCGCCGGGGGCGCCCGCGACTGGTGCCTGGACGGCTTCGTCGGCAGCACGCCCACCCCCCCCAACCGGGTGGTGATTCCCCGACCCGATCCCGTCGCGCCCGCCGTCCGCATCGACCGCGGCGGCTTCTGGCTCGGAAACGCCCGCGACGCGCGCCTCGCCGACCGCCACCACCACGAGTCCACCCACCGCTCCGCAGAAGTGACGCTGCGACTGGCGCGGTCGGTGGGCTGAACAGAGGTGCCGGAACGGCTCACGGGGCGGTTTCGGGAGAACCGACGGCGGGGGCCGGGGCCGGTGCCTCGTCGCGCTTGACCAGCATCAGGAGCTTCTGCTCTCGGAACCGCGTGGCGAGACGGGCGGACTCGGCCAGCAGCGTGTTCAGTTCGGTGAGCGTGTCGGCCATGAAGGCGCTGCGCTCGGGCTCGTAGTCGGCCATCAGCTCGCCAGCCGCGGCGAGCTCGGACCGGGCCTGCCGGAGGGTCAACGCCACCTCGCCCTCCTCAGCGAGGAGCGCCTCGGCGCGGGTCGAGGCCGCGGTCGCGCGCTCCATCGCGCTCGCGAGGCCGGCCGCCCCGCGCTGGAGGTC
>Ga0172372_10003034_pt1 | contig 25021 bp, 28 predicted proteins | sample LakKiv5m_2_FD_114544 | JGI IMG/M metagenome (GOLD analysis project Ga0172372, IMG submission 114544) | Freshwater microbial communities from Kabuno Bay, South-Kivu, Congo - kab_092012_9.5m | ecosystem: Environmental > Aquatic > Freshwater > Lake | place: Democratic Republic of the Congo...
TACTTATCAACAAAAAGTTGAAAAAATTAGTCGGCAATGGGATATTCTACGCCCATTACCAGAATGTCATCGATTTGCTCCAATGAACCGCGCCATTCCATATGCTCAGCTTCCAGCAATTTCAGATGGTCACAGATGGGTTGCGATTGAATTCTTTTCAAGAAATCCACGAAGCGCGTGCGCTTAAACTTTTTCCCTTCAGGTCCGCCGAATTGATCTGTATAACCGTCTGTGAACACATAAATCCTGTCACCTTTCTCCAATTGCGTTTGCTGCGACGAATAGGTTCGCAATTCTTCATCTTCAAAATTTCCAACCGGAAACTTATCAGCTTTCAATTCGACAATTTCTCCTTTGCGTATAATCCACGCAGGATTGAAAGCGCCGGCGTATTCCAGAATACCCGAAGTCGTATCCAGCACACATAACGCAATATCCATTCCGTCGCGTACTTTGGATTCATCCGCTCTTTGACGCAACGTTACAGATAAACGTGCATTCACGTCATTCAGAATATAATTCGGTTTGCGCAAACCGTGTTCGTTAACGGATTGGCTGAGAAGATTGCTGCAAACGATACTTACGAAAGCACCCGGCACACCATGTCCCGTGCAATCTACCGCAGCGAAAAGCAGAAGATTCCCTTTACGCTCCATCCAGTAAAAATCTCCGCTTACAATATCTTTCGGTTTGTAAAAAACAAAACCGCGTTTACCGAATGTCGCGGCAAATTCCACCTCAGGTAAAATTGCTTCCTGAATGCGGCGAGCGTAACGAATACTGTCGGTAATATCTTTATTCTTCAACTCGATTTCCTGATACGCTGAAGCGAGTTCGGTGTTCTTATTTTCAATTTCCTGCTTCTGAAGATTCAATTCAATATTCACTTTCTTCCTTGTGATCGACTGTCTCCATATTGAAACGATGATAATCAAAAGCAGAATCGCGCCAATAACAGAAGATATGACAATAATTTTTTTCTGTTTGGCCTGCGCCCTCGCTTCTCCTTCCGCCTTCTCAACATCGAAGCGCGCCTGCATTTCCGCAACGCTTTCGGACATATCCGAAGTAAAAATTGAATCTTTAATCTTCGTATATGCGATGTAATAATTGAGCGCTTTGTCCGGATCCTCTTTCTGATTATACGCTTCATAAAGCGTCAGATAAACTTCCATCTGAACTTCGAGTGCACCGATTTCTTTCGCCAGATCTAATGAGCGTTGATAATATTCAATTGCTTTGTCAACGTTATTCTGCGACATACTTACCGATCCGAGGTTTGCCAACGTGCTCGCCTGCCCTCGTTTGTCACCTAGCTTCTTCCGAATTTCAAGTGACATCAAAAAATATTCAGAGGCGAGATTAAGCGAATCCATCTCGAAATATTCACTGCCGATATTGTTAAGTACTTTGGCTAACGGATATTGGTTATTGTTTCGCTCGTGAATATTGCGCGCCTGTTCGAGATAGTACAGTGCCTTCTCATGATCTCCGCGATTTCCTTCAATAATTGATAAGTTGTTCAAACAACTCGCTTCCAAATTAGCGTCCTTCACTTCACGTGCAAACTCCAATGCTTTCTCGTAATCGGTAATTGCTTTCTCAATATTCTTTGTTTTGCGATAAGAATTACCAGAGATAATCAACGCGCGAGCCATTCCGCGCTTGTTACCTGTTCGCTCGTACAACTTATACGCATCGAGACTTACACGTAACGCCTGATCGTAAACGCCTCCGTCAATGTATGCGTTGCCAACATTGATAAGCAATTCGCCATGTTCTTCTTCACTGTTCAACTGAGTAATCAGATCTATCGCCTGATTAAAACATTCAATTGCAACAGGAACATTACCCATTCTGCTGTTGGCCTGACCAATGGCAAGTAAAGCTTGTGCCTCACGACGGATATCAGAATACTGAATCGCGAGCATACGTGCCTCTGATGCAGGTTCAAGCGCTTTCTTGGCAGAAAAAGATAAATACGCGCTGCTCATTTGAAGCAGCAATCGGATTCTCGCAGTATCGTTGGATTGAGCCAATATCGGCTTCAGACTGTCTACTTTAATTTGTTGAGCGTAAAGAAGTGAGCATGAACTCAAGGTGAAAATCAGACCGAGAAAAAATGCTCTTGTATTCATAATGCTTATTCGTATGCCAATATATGAAAACAGGCGGGAAATACCCGCCTGTTCAATGACCAAACATGGTGATTATTCGACCACTTCAACCAGATTAACTGCCATTTCGCCTTTTACAGTGTTCAACAGTGTATAACGAACGATGTCGCCGACTTTAATTCCTAAGTCCGTGCAATACGGTTCGTAAAAATTGATCGTCTTCTTGCTCACACGCTCCTGAATTGTTCCGGTTCCTGTTGCTGAATCAAAAGTCAATACTGCTCCTGCAGTAATACGTTCAACACCAACTGCTATAGAAGTTGTTGTTCCGGGAACAGCGAGAATATCATACTTAACGCGGTCGCCGACATTCAGACACAATTCTTTGTGATACGGCTGTTTGAATGTGTATTCGTTGTTCGTTTTTGAATCGATCACAATTCCACCTTCAGTGTCTTTAATGATTTTGATTTTGCCTTTTTCTGCCATAAAATTTTTTTTGTTTTAGTGTAGTAGGGTCTTCTGACGAATATCTGAGTTTGCCAACTGAATTCCTAACGTGAAGACAAATATTTCAGAATATTCGCTTCTACACGGGCCGGAATTTCAGAAACATCTGCTTTCTCAAACTTCAAGCCGGTCACTTTTTCATATAATTCGATGTATCGTTCGGAAACCAGATTCACGAATTCATCAGTCATTTCCGGAACCTGTTGTCCTTCTTTACCCATGAATCCGTTAGCGATCAACCACTGACGAACAAATTCTTTCGACAATTGTTTCTGCGCTTCACCGTTGCGCTGACGTTCTTCGTAGCCTTCTGCGTAGAAATATCTCGATGAATCCGGAGTGTGGATTTCATCCATCAGGTAAACTTTTCCTTCGTATAAACCAAACTCATATTTGGTATCGACCAATATCAAGCCTTGTTTATTTGCCATCTCCTGACCACGCTTGTAAAGCGCACGCGTATAGTTCTCAAGCTGTAAATAATGTTCCTCTGAAACAATCCCGCGGCTTAAAATTTCTTCACGTGAAATATCTTCATCATGACCAACTTCCGCCTTCGTTGTAGGTGTAATGATCGGCTCAGGAAACGGATCACTTTCTTTCAGACCTTCCGGCATTGCCACTCCACACACTGTACGTTTTCCCAAAGCATATTCCCTTGCTGCATGTCCGCTGAGATAGCCGCGAATTACCATTTCAACTTTAAACGGTTCGCAACGACGACCTACAGTTACATTCGGATCAGGAGAAGCTTCTACCCAATTCGGTACTATATCTTTCGTTGCTGCAAGAAAGTGTGAAGCAACCTGATTCAATACTTGTCCTTTGAACGGAATTCCACGAGGCAATACAACATCAAATGCGGAAATACGATCAGAAGCGACCATCACGAGAAGATCATTCTCCAATGTATAAACGTCGCGAACTTTCCCTTTGTAAAATTTTTTCTGCCCAGGCAGATTAAAGTTTGTTCCTGTCAGTGCTTTCATTTTTGTCACCGTATTGTCCATATATTTCAATTAGTCTGCGTACCAGTTTATGTCTGAGTACGTCTCTGTTATCCAAATTTACAAATTCAATTCCCTCCGCATTGGTAAGCAAACGTATAGCCTGCAATAATCCGCTTGGCTGATTACGCGGCAAGTCAATTTGCGTTACATCACCCGTAATCACAAATTTTGCGGATGGCCCCATACGTGTGAGGAACATCTTCAACTGGCTTTCCGTTGCATTCTGTGCTTCGTCTAATATTACAAACGCATTATCTAATGTTCTTCCACGCATAAATGCAAGCGGAGCAATCTGAATGATGTTATTCTCAATATAATTACGGAGTTTATCACCGGGTATCATTTCATACAACGCATCATACAAAGGTTGCAGATACGGATCCAGTTTTTCTTTGAGATCGCCCGGTAAAAAACCTAAATTCTCTCCCGCTTCTACTGCAGGACGCGTCAGCACGATTTTGCGTACTTCACGATTTCGCAATGCGCGAACCGCCAAAGCAACCGCGGTGTAAGTTTTCCCTGTTCCTGCAGGACCGATTGCAAAAACAAGATCACTCTTACTGCAGGCTTCAACCAATCGAACTTGTCCCGGAGTTTTGGCTTTCACCAATAAACCTTGATTTCCGTGAACGATTACATCGGTGCTTTCTTGCTTCTGTGATTCATCCATCGTTCCCGACATCAATCCTTCAATGTTCTCAATAGTCAATGTACCGTAACGATTGAAGTGCGAGATAAATGAATTAATCGCTTGCTGAAAACGTTGAATTTCCTCTTCGTCACCGATGATGCGAATCGTCTCGCCCCGGGCAATAAGCTTCAGCTTCGGAAAGTAGGTTCTGAGCTTTTCGAGTTTGGAATCATTGACTCCGTAAATTACAATCGGGTCAACGTGGGTGAGCTGTAGTAAGGATTCCGCCAAGTTTCAGCTGATGATGGTGAACAACTTCATGAATGCTACTGAACCACATTACTTCAGTTCAGTAATTTTGTGTGAAATTAAGCACCTTTCCGCGATCCGCAAAGATCATTCAGCATGGGTATAATTACCTTAACAACAGATTTCGGGCTCCGCGACCATTTTGCCGGTTCGGTAAAAGGTGCGTTGTACTCTGCTGCTGCATCGGTTACAATTGCTGATATTTCACATCTGATTACTCCGTTTGATCTGCAACAGGCAGCTTACGTAATCGGACACAGCTGGTCGCGTTTCCCTGCAGGCACAATTCACATTATCAGCGTTGGACCTTCGCCTTCTGCACGATTTAATCATATTGCATTTCGTTCCGGGGCGCACTATTTCATCGGTCCGAACAATGGTTTGTTCTCTTTGGTGAATGGAATTCAAGCGGAAGATATACGTGAAATCTGCCCTGCAGGAAAAGAACCAGGTACTTTTGTAGCCTTGGATTTGTATGCACCTGTTGCAGCGTCTTTGCACAACGGAAAATCAATTTTCGAAATCGGTACTGAACTGAATGGCATTGCAGAACTCATTCGTCCGCGGCATTTACCTGAAGACGATGTGATCAAAGGCAACGTGGTTTTCATTGACAGTTTCGGAAATCTGGTAACGGATATTACCCGTGCGGATTTTGAAAAAACCGGTCGCGGAAGAACTTTTTCCATTCGCGTTGTAGGTGAAGAAATCACTACGCTTTCCGTTCGCTACTCCGATGTTGATGATGGCGACAAACTTGCTCTTTTCAACTCAGAAGGATTTCTGGAAATTGCAATCAACCAAGGGAAAGCGAATCAATTACTCAACATCCGCATGAATGCAGTAATCCGGGTGGAATTCAACGACTGAAAAAGATGATAAAACGCGTTGTAAAATTGTCGTTCCGACCTGAAGAAGTTCCCGCATTCGAAGAGTTGTTCAAATCCACACGTGATCGCATTGCTTCGTTTGAAGGTTGCCGTAAACTGGAATTACACAAAGAGAAAAATGCTCCGAATGTTTACTTCACCGTTTCGTACTGGGAATCGGAAGATGCTCTGAATAATTACCGGGCGAGTGAGTTGTTCGCTACAACGTGGGCGAAAACGAAAACGTTATTCAACGCAAAACCTGAAGCCTGGAGTCTGGTAATTACCAATCTCTGATTACTGACCCACCCAGCCTACTTCTTTCATAGCGAAATGCCGTTTCGCACCGTCTGGCATCTCCAATACGAGAAAACCTTCATTAGTAACTTCCATGATTTTCGCATCAAACAGACGCGTAAAATCAGTGTAACGTGTTACAATTCCCGACATAAACAGTCGATTGAAATATTCGCTTCTCAATTTGTCAGTTTTTCCGGCACGCAACTGTAAATAACGCACTTCAACAGCCGCGCAAATCATCCGCAACAGATTATTCAAATCGTATTCAGTTCCGGCAAGCATTTTCAATGACACCGCACCGTTTCCTGCTCCGGTAAATTGGGCTTGATTCACATTCAATCCTATACCGATTACTGAATAACTGATTCGATTCGACACCAGAACATTCTCAATAAGAATTCCGGCGATTTTCTTCCCGTCAGCATAAATATCATTGGGCCATTTGATGCTGACTTTATGGCTTGGGATCAGATCACCCAAAACATCTGTGATTGCCAATGAAGCAACACGAGTAAGTTCAAACTGCATTGACGGATCAAGGAAGGTTGGCTTCAGAACAATGCTGCAGGTTATATTCTTTCCCGGCTCAGATTCCCAGGTATTGCCGCGTTGTCCGCGACCACGAGTCTGTCGGGCTGTAGTGACAACAACGCCTTCTTCAACAGACATCCCTTTCAGAATTCCCAATGCAAAGCTGTTCGTGGAATCGACCTGATCCAAGCGAATGATGCGCTGGCCAACAAACAAAGAATCTGTCCCCATACCGGTCAATTTTGCTTACCTTTGGACGTTTTAGGAATTTCAATAAAAGTACACATTTGCCTGTTTCCTGAACGTTCAGTGAACAGGGTCGCATGCAGAATGCGGAACGCGTAACAATAATGGCAAAAAAGAAAATCGCTAAAAAAGCGCCGGCAAAAAAAACCGTTAAGGCAGCAAAGAAAACCGTTAAGGCAACAGCTCCACGAAAAAAAGCCACAGCAGCTAAAACTGCTAAAAAACCTGAAGCGAAGAAAACTGAAGTAAAAAAAGCAGCAGTTAAGAAAACAGCGGCGAAACCCGCTCCTGCTGCAAAAACCAAATCCAGAACAAACAATCAAACCGACGAAGGTTGGATCCTCACGCAACAAGTAGTTGCGGGAATTCTGGAAAAGAAAGGTCAGAATATTAAAGTTCTGGATTTACGCAATATTGAGAATGCGGTGTGCGACTACTTCATTATCTGTGAAGGAAATTCCAACACACAGGTAGATGCCATTGCTGATTCCGTTGAAGATACCGTAAAGAAAAATCTTAACCAGCGCCCGTATCGCTCTGAAGGTTGGGAGAACGCACTGTGGATCCTTATCGATTACGTGAATGTGGTTGTTCATGTTTTTGAGAAAGAAACGCGTTATTTCTACAACCTTGAATCGCTTTGGGCCGACGCGAAAGAAATTCCTGTAAAGCAGTAATTTGTTAAGGAATCAGAATTACACAATAAAGATTAACAGTAAACGACTATCCTTGAAACTGAATATGAGTGAGATGAACAACCAGGAACAGGACCAGGAAAAAAGGATGCGTGATCGTATGTCGCGTAAACCGCAATTGCCACGTTCGCCTTCAGGCTTTATGTGGATTTATATTATTCTTATTGTTGGGTTGATCGGATTCTTCGTACCGGGCATGATGAGCGAAGTGCCGAAGATCGATTACACGGAGTTCAATGCTCTTGTTCGCCACCATGCGATCAAGAAAATTTATCGTGTATCAAATCAGAACAACCGGCTTGAAATTGTGTTGTTCAGCGAAAAAGATAAAGCCGGAATAACGAAAGATTCTGCAGTAAAAGCATTAATGGATAAGTTCGCTTCCAAAGGATGGCGTGGACCTGTTCCTGCTGATGCATCACACTTGCAGCTGTCAAGTACATGGACGGAAGACATGGGTAAGCGTATTACCCAGACGCAATTGGATGCCGGATATTCTTCCAATGAACTTATTGATGTGGAAGAAATCAAACCGACCTCTTTCTCCGATCACTTGAGTTGGTTGCTTCCGATCGTAATCATGATTATTCTTTGGATTATTATCATGCGCAGAATGGGCGGTGGTGGCGGAAGTCAGATTTTCAATATCGGCAAGTCAAAAGCGCAACTTTTCGATAAAGATACAATGGTGAACGTAACGTTCAATGATGTCGCAGGTCTTGAAGAAGCCAAAGTGGAAATCAAAGAAATCGTTGACTTCCTCAAGAGCCCGAAAAAATATACGGATCTCGGAGCTAAAATTCCAAAAGGTGCGTTGCTCGTTGGTCCTCCGGGAACAGGGAAAACCTTGCTCGCTAAAGCAGTTGCCGGTGAAGCAAAAGTTCCGTTCTTCTCACTTTCAGGTTCTGACTTCGTGGAAATGTTTGTGGGTGTCGGCGCATCGCGTGTACGCGATCTCTTCAAACAAGCTAAAGAGAAAGCACCTTGTATCATCTTCATTGATGAAATTGATGCGATCGGTCGTGCCCGAGGCAGAAGCGTTTCTCAAGGTGCAAATGATGAACGTGAAAACACGTTGAATCAGCTCCTGACAGAAATGGACGGTTTCGGAACTAACAGCGGTGTAATCATTCTTGCTGCTACTAACCGCGCGGATATCCTGGATCGTGCATTGCTTCGTGCAGGACGTTTCGATCGCCAGATTTATGTAGACCTTCCGGATCTGAACGAACGTAAAGCGATCTTCCAGGTTCACCTTCGTCCGTTGAAATTGGATCACGATGTGGATATGGATTTCCTATCACGGCAAACACCGGGATTCTCAGGTGCTGATATTGCTAATATCTGTAATGAAGCTGCATTGATTGCAGCACGTCACAATAAGAAACTTGTAGGTCGTCAGGATTTCCTGGATGCAGTTGATCGTGTTATCGGCGGATTGGAAAAGAAGAACAAAATTATTTCCAAAGAGGAAAAACAAACTATTGCATTCCACGAAGCTGGACACGCAACTGTAAGCTGGATGTTGCGATATGCGGCTCCACTTGTGAAAGTAACAATCGTTCCTCGCGGACGTTCATTAGGAGCCGCATGGTATTTGCCTGAAGAACGTTCACTCACAACTACAGAGCAATTCCTGGATGAAATGTGTGCTACACTTGGTGGTCGCGCAGCTGAAGAAGTGATCTTCGGTAAAGTTTCAACCGGCGCATTGAGCGATCTGGAACGTATTACCAAACAGGCTTACGCTATGGTAACGTATTACGGATTGAATCCGAAAATCGGGAATTTGAGTTATTATGATTCACAGGGTGGTGATTACACGTTCGCGAAACCGTACAGTGAGAAAACAGCTGAAACTATCGACAAGGAAGTACACGATATGATTGAGTCGATGTACATCAAGACAAAGCAGTTGTTGATGGAGAACAAAGACAAGCTGACGGCTCTTGCAAATAAACTCACCGAGAAGGAAGTGATCTTCAAAGAAGATCTGGAAGCGATATTCGGAAAACGCCCTTGGGATCCGGTTGAAGATCCGGAAGTTAAAAAGGAAGAACCGGTTCAAAACCAGAATCCGACAGGGCCGGTTCCGGTAGATCATAAACCGACTGAGTAAATTTATTAATTGCGACTGTCGCGCTTGCACAGAATGGAAGACAGCACCACATCGAAGGAAAAAATCCTGAAGAAAGTTCGCGCTGCGCTGATTCATAAGTCGCGCGTTGAAACTACAGATGCTGACTTCGACTCGAACATTTACGACACTAACGACGAACCGCTGGAACTCGTGTTTGCTCAGGCATTCACGGATGCCGGAGGGCAGTTCGTTTTCTGTGAGAATGAATCGGACTTCGTAGATAATTTCGAAGCGTTGACAATGGACGGCAGTTTCGGTAAAATATGGTGCGGAGAGAAGGAAATTGCAGAGCTCGTGAAGAAGACGGGAGTTGAATTTACCTCTGATGAAAAGCAACTGCAGCATGTTCAGACGTCTGTTACGGGTTGCGAATTACTGGTAGCACGAACAGGAAGTATTGCAGTTAGCTCACGCATGAATGCAGGTCGTAAATCCGGCGTATTTATCGACTATCATGTTGTCGTTGCAAAAACTTCGCAACTCACGTTGCATCTACGCGACGCGTTGAAAGAGTTGAAATCAAAACATCCGGAAGGAATTCCATCACACATTACGTTCATTACAGGCCCGAGTCGCTCAGCTGACATTGAGAAAACACTTGTTCAGGATGCGCACGGCGCAAAAGAGATTTATCTCTTCCTGATTGATGATACAATCGGATTAAACGCGTAAATTTTCATCATGAAACATTCAGCGATTTTTCTGTTGTTGTTCAGCGGAGTTCTCTTCGGGCAAAATGATTCCACTGGACATGTAACCCGCAAGCATTGCAACAACGATTCCGCATGCCAACAAAAGGTTCCGATCGAATTTATTTCTGTGGCAATCAGCGGAGGTGGTCAGATCATACAAACCGGCATTCAGGACATCAGCCTTATTCAGCAGGCAGCACCGTCGTCATCGCTGGCTTTCGCTGATTTATCCCAATACGGATTGAGCGGACTCTATTCCGGAATCTTCGGAAGTTTGAGCAGCGGATCGGTAAAAGGAATCTCAGTAAATGTGCGTTTCGGATGCCAGAATAAATTCAGTGAAACCAGATTCGGTATTTATCACTCGCGAATTGGTATCAGTTCACAGAACTATTCATATACTACGCGCACACCGATTGATACGACGAATGTGCCCGGAGGCACGCTCGTTACCGATTCGGTTTTTCACAGCGCATACACGTACAACTGGTATTCTGAAGTTTTGTCGCTGGAGGCAGCCTGGATTGCAAGAACCAATCCTGCGCGTATTGTAAGTTTTTACACCGGCTTCGGTATGAATTTCGGAGCAGGACTAAACAGCGCCATTGAAAACACCTTTTTCGAAAACGGTTATTACGTACATCAGGGAACGGGCGCAGTATCCACTGCGTACATTACAGGCTACACCACTTACACTGATAAACAGGAACGCTTCCGTGCTCCCGGATTCTTCTTTGCATCTGCCAACATACCTGTTGGAATGAATATTCGTTTAGGCCGACGAAATCCTATTCTCAGGCATATTGTCCTGCATTACGAATATCAAGGGCAGTTACAAATGCTGTTTCCTTCAGGAGTGGACGCGCAGGTACGCACTGCATCTGCGTTTACCGGTGGTGTAAAATGGCTGATTCATCCACCGAAATTCAACCGCGGGCATGGATGGAAAAACAATCACCGACACCATGAATAATCTAACGCTGCGACTTATTACAGGATCAGTTTTTGTTGTTGTACTCGTAAGTGCAATATGGTTCAGTGTATGGACGATGGCATTGTTATTTCTGGTGATCGCAATTCTCGGACTGCTTGAATTCTATCGACTGGCACAAAAAGCCAATGCACAACCGCTCCGCATTTACGGCACAATTCTCGGAGCACTCTTTGTTGCAGGCGCATTTATGGTGAGAAGAAACTTCTTTCCTCAGGCCGCATTAGCAATTATTCCCGCTTTGTTTCTGATCTTCTTCATCGAACTTTACCGAAAGAAACCAAATCCGTTTACCAATATCGGTTGGAGCATTCTCGGATTGGTGTACATAGCACTTCCGATTGCAATGCTCATTACAGCATTCGTTCCCAAGATGAATCAAAACATCGGATGGTATGGAGATTCATGGGAAAGTCATTACAATTGGAGACCTGTTTTGGCTTTGTTTGTTCTGATATGGGTAAGTGATTCCATGGCGTACGTGTGCGGAAGGTTATTCGGCCGAAACAAACTCTGGGAACGCATTTCTCCGAAGAAAACGTGGGAAGGATTCATTGGCGGAACAATTTTCTGTATCGGAACAGGTTTCGCTTTCGGTCATTGGTTAATGGATGATAACGGCACAATGAAATATGAAATCATGTGGTCGCTGATTGCACTCACAACTGCCGTTTCCGGAATGCTGGGCGATCTGGTGGAATCACTTTTCAAACGTAGTATTGATGTGAAAGACTCAGGAACAATTCTTCCCGGACATGGAGGAATTCTGGATCGCTTCGACGCACTTTTCCTCTCCGTACCGTTTACATTGACGGTTTTCTGGTTGTGCAAAGCATTTCTCGCCTGAATAATTGGTCTATTTTGACAAGGTATTTAAAGATACAGAGCGGATACCTGACTTCATTACCCTCGTATCCCGAAAAAACCCTTAATTTTACGTCCCAAATTCAGAAAGTCAACTAAAAACCAATTTATGGCTACGACAGCAAAAAAGGCAGAAGAGGTTGCACACGCAAGCATGTTTGATGCAGTACTCGCCCGCCTTGATAAAGCCGCTGAACTTTTTGGTCTTGCACCTGAAGTGGCTGAAATTCTCCGTCATCCGAAGAGAGAAGTGAAAGTGAGTCTCCCGATTAAAATGGATGATGGTTCCGTTAAAGTTTTTGAAGGATACAGAACCGTTCACTCTACTCATCTCGGTCCGTCAAAAGGCGGTATCCGTTATGCAATGGACGTGAATGATGATGAAGTTCGTGCGCTCGCAGCATGGATGACCGTTAAATGCGCTATTGCTAATCTTCCTTACGGCGGTGGCAAAGGCGGAATTAAATGCGATCCGCGTAAAATGTCTGTTGGTGAATTGGAGCGTTTGACACGTGCGTACACTCGCGCAATGGCTGACGTTTTCGGTGTTGACAAAGACATTCCTGCTCCTGATATGGGAACCGGCAAACGCGAAATGGCGTGGTTGCTTGACGAATACAATCGCATTAAAGGCGAAGACAGCCCCGGCGTTACAACCGGAAAACCAATTACTCTTGGCGGATCAAAAGGTCGTGAAGCGGCTACCGGTCGTGGTGTAATGGTTGCTTCGCTGGCGGCAATGAAGAAAATCGGAATCAATCACAAAACGGCAACTGCTGCTGTTCAGGGATTCGGAAATGTAGGTTCACACGCAGCTCGTTTGCTTGCAGGCAAAAACATCACAATCAAAGCTATCTCCGATCATACTGCTGCATTCTACAATGAAAAAGGAATTGACGTTGAAGCTGCTTTGAAATATGCTGCGGCAAACGGAAACGTTTTGAAAGGATTCACCGGAGGACAGGAAATCAGCAACAACGAATTACTCACAGCAGATGTTGACCTGCTTGTTCCTGCTGCAATTCAGGGTGTGATTACCGCTGCAAATGCAGGCGACATCAAAGCGAAACTCATCGTTGAAGGTGCAAACGGTCCAACAGAAGCCGACGCAGATCAGATCCTCAACGACAAAGGAATTGTTGTTGTTCCTGACGTTCTTGCAAACGGAGGAGGTGTTACTGTTTCCTATTTCGAATGGGTGCAGAACCGCATGGGGCATTACTGGACAGAAGATGAAGTAAATGCGAAACACGATGCCTCAATGACACAAGCGTTTGAAAACTGCTGGTATAATTCACAACAATATAAAACCAGCATGCGCATCGGTGCATACATCACAGCTTTGAAAAAACTGGATAAAGCTATTCGTTACAAAGGCAACTATTAATCTTTATTACGCTTATAAAAAGGTCTCTTCGGAGACCTTTTTCATTTATGAAAATCCTGTCGGTAATTTTTCCGTTTCTGTTGTCTGCGGTGCTGTTATCATGCAACGAAAAGCCCGTAACCAAAACTGAATTTGTTCTGAATATTCAGAGCGAGGCATATCATCTTACTAAAGTGACACGGTATAGTCTTACGCAGGACTCTCTGAAAGTCTATACAATTAATAACACCAACCTGCAGCTGGATTCTATCATTTTGCAGATTGCAATTTCAGATGACAGTCTTCCATTTGTTGCAACTCTTCAACCGAAATCATATTCGTGTAACGAACAACACGGACTCGAAGATGCTGAAGTGCAATTCGTGCGCAACGACACTGCATACAAAGTAAATCCGGGAGTCAATCACCCGAAAGAACTGGATGTAGCGGTTCGAATAATTAACACTCACGTTCCGCAGGAATACCGACTGAAATTTGAAGATCTGCAACCGGCAATTTTTCAAACTGACGATCACAGCATGTAAACAATTGCAGAATTTGTTAACGAGTGATAATCGAATTCTCACTCGTCAGGAAATTCTATCTTTGCCCCAGTAAACTACCATCCATGAAATTTCACAGAGAAGGAAAACTGACTATTACACTTTGCCTGTTGTTTGTAGTATTTGTAAATGCAGGCATGTGGCTCATCAATCCGTCAATGGGCATTGCAAACATCATTGCATTGATTCTGACATTAGGATTGTTGTACATCATCCTTCAGTTTTTCAGAAATCCGCCGAGAAATACCATCGCGAATACAGAACACATCATTGCACCTGCTGATGGAAAAGTAGTTGTGATTGAAGAAGTGGAAGAACCCGAATATTTCAAAGGAAAGCGTATTCAGGTTTCCATTTTCATGTCGCCATTCAATGTGCATGTGAACCGTTATCCTATTGCAGGAAACGTATCTTATGCAAAATATCATCCGGGACTTTATCTTGTTGCATGGCATCCGAAATCATCAACCGATAACGAACGCACAACAACAGTAGTTAAGGATGCGCATGGTCGTGAAATATTATTCCGTCAGATTGCGGGAGCGTTGGCGAAGCGCATCGTGCAATATTCGAAAGTCGGAGATACAGCAGTTCAGGGCGGCGAAATGGGCTTCATCAAATTCGGTTCACGTGTTGATGTTTATCTTCCGTTAGGAACGAAGATCAATGTAAAGTTGGAAGAAGTTGTACGCGGCGGAGAAACACCGATTGCGCAATTTCAATAGGCAACGCAAATAGTGGCCTTCCGTGTGTAATAAAAAAGAACATGCGATCCAACCTGTTTATTACAGCATTATTCTTTGTCGGTTTTCTTTCCGCGCAGGAAACTGCTGCGCCTGAAAATTCTGAAAGCAAACTCAGCATAGGAGTTACGGGAAGTGCCGATTATTGTCATCGCTACATATATGCCGGTGATACTTCCGGCATCAGCAGCGTTTATAACTTCTTTCGCGAATATGAAATTCCTTACTATGGCTTCAGTTCCGGTGTTGCAGTAAGCTACAAGATCAACGACCGCATTACGGTGGAAGCATTGCCGAGGTATTCTGTTAACCGTTATCGCACGAAGGATATTGTTTTTACCGATCAGAGCGGAACGCAGATTGGTGACGGATTTATTACTTACAGCAACAAATTCATCAGTATTCCGATCGGTGTGCAATATCATCATTCCGCTTCTAAACTGGGATTTGTTGGCGGCGCCTATGTTGTTCCTGAATATGCGATGGGAGTTTGGTCGCGTGGTTATTACAATCTGCCACCGACATTTGATATAAACGATGAGCCGACCAAAGAAAATCTGCCCGAATTGAGAAGTTTGATGATGTCAGGAATGATTAACGCCGGAATAGAATACAGAACCGGCGAGCTGACTTTACAAGCGCTCCCGCAATATAAAATCGGATTCCTCAAGCAGGCTACAGATGTTCCGGTAAATCGCAGATTGTGGTCAGCAGGTTTGGAAATCCGTGTTCTGTATTCAGTTTAACTCGACATTCATTTGAAAAACTGTTAAACATCTGTGAAATCTCGGTTTTAGGTTCGAATGTTGTTACCTTAGCGCAACGAACATCATAACACAAAACAATATGAAAAAGTTATTTATTGCTCTTGCCCTCTTTGGTATGGTAGGAAGCGTTTCTGCGATCACTGTGTCTGCAGCATCAGGAGTTGAAAAAGTTCACGTTAAAGGTGACAAGGACAAGAAGAAAAAGAAAAAGAAAAAAGAGTGCTGCTCTGCTGATTCTGCAAAAGCCGGCTGTTCGAAAGAAGGCGGCGAGAAGAAGAAGTGCTGCAACGGAGGAAAGTAATCTCCAACCGCATTTTTCATTGAGAATCCTGTCAATTTGGCGGGATTTTTTTATTTATGAATATGTCTGCTTTTTGTCATATTTTCGCGTGAGCAAAAACCGCTACACATGAAAAAACTCTACGCTCAAATTCTCAGCTTAGGACTTCTGTTTGCAGGCGCATCATTGAATGCGCAATCATTAACGCCGGAAGTTCTTTATTATGATTTTAATGGTTCAGGGACTACCGTTCCTAACCTTGCATCTGCTCCGCCCCCGGGCACCACTAATGCCACTATTTTGGGTGCAGTTACCCAAGGTAGTCCGGGCATCTGCCAAGGTGCATTGATTGGTTCGGGTGTTTCATCCACCACTGACTACTTAAATACAGGTTGGGCTCCGAATCTCGGTACCGGCTCTTGGACTATAGCTTGGCGTTCTGAAGGAATTTCAACTAACGCTACATTGTACTACATTTTCGGTGATGCTAATTCAGGCAGTTTTCGATGCTTTACCAACGGCGTTGCCGGAAGCACGAACTGGATCATTCGTGGAGGCGGCTTAACCGACACCTATATTAACGGTGGCGCACTCATGACCGCTACTCATTGTGCATTTGTTTATGACGCAACCCTGAATCAGGTACGAGGTTATTTAAATGGTGTTTTGGTTACAACAGTTGCGCAAACCGCTCCGAACATTACCGGCGCAGGTCCATTCAAGGTAATGGGCTATAGTGCGAACGTAGGAGCACCTGCCAATGGTAAGCTTGACGAATTCCGCGTTTACAACCGTGCACTAACACCTACTGAAATCAGCCAACTTGCTAACCCGTCTTTAACTCCTGGATTTCTCGGAGCTGACCAGAATATCTGCTTAACATCGCCGTTGGTTCTTTCAACGCCTTACCCAACAGGAACATTTTTGTGGTCAACCGGTGCCACTACTCCAACAATTAACGTTTCTTCTGCCGATACGATAAGCGTATCAATAAACGCAGCATGCGCTAGTGGTAACGATACTATCATCATAGGAGATCTTCGCACTTCGGCAACAGTTTCACCGAGCGTTTGCGCAGCCAACTACACTGCTCCAAGCGGCGCTGTTTACTCAAGTTCCGGTATGTACATGGACACGATTAACAACTTAGCCGGTTGCGACAGTGTGATCACCATTAACCTGACTTTGAATAACCCAAGCAGCAGCAGTATTTCTGCAACGACCTGTGGTACGTATACTGCTCCAAGCGGTGCAATGTATATGAGCTCAGGTATGTACATGGATACAATACCAAATATGGTGGGTTGCGACAGTGTGATTACTATTAACCTGACAGTAAATCAACCTTCTGCTGCATCGATTTCTGCTAACGCTTGCGATATGTACACTGCACCAAGTGGAGCCATGTACATGAACAGCGGTACTTTCAACGACACAATTGCAAACATGATGGGTTGTGACAGCGTTATTACAATCAACCTCACAATCACTAACAGCACATCTGCATCTGTAACTGCTTCGGCATGCGGAATGTATATCCTTCCTGACGGCGATACAGCAACGACTTCCGGAACGTATACTTCCACTATTCCTAACATAGCAGGTTGCGACAGTGTAATTACAAGCAATGTTACTATCAATACATCAAGCAGCTCAACGATAACAGCTTCTGCATGTTCATCCTACATGGCTCCATCCGGTGCGCAATACACTTCAAGCGGAACTTATCAGGATACGATTGCAAACGTAGCAGGTTGCGACAGCGTGATAACCATCAACCTGACGATCATTCCCCCATCCACGTCTTCAATTAACGTGAGTGCATGTAACTCTTACACTGCGCCTAGCGGAGCCGTATACAATTCAAGCGGAACTTACATGGATACCATTCCAAGTCTCGTTGTATGCGACAGCATCATCACCATTGGACTTCAGATCACAACAGTAAACGCAGGCGCTACGGTCAGCGGCGCTGTTTGTACTGCAACAGGAACAACAGCAGGAGCAACATTCCAGTGGATCGATTGCGCTACGAATGATACCATCAGCGGCGAAACATCTGCGAGCTACACTGCAACAGCTAACGGCAACTACGCAGTTATTATGACTATCGGCAACTGTTCTGATACTTCAAACTGTGTATCAGTAACCGGTATCGGAATTGAAGAAAACACATTCGCAACGAAAGTGAATCTTTATCCAAACCCGAACACAGGCGCATTTGTGATTGATCTTGGCGGAAAATACGAAGACGTTTCTGTAGTAATCACTGATCTTGCAGGTCGCATTGTACACGCGCAGAACGCGAACAACGCAAAACTCATCCCTGTTGATTTTGAATCTGCAGCGGGAATGTATATTGTAACTGTTGAATCAGGATCGAATAAAGCTTCGTTCCAACTGATCCGTCAGTAACAGAATTCCATTAAACGAAAGAGCGCCGCTGAATCAGTGGCGCTCTTTTTTTATTCTATCTCTTCAAGAATGAATGTAATCGGAAGGTGATCACTGAATCCCGATTCATCGAGTTCATCAGAAGGCTTTCCGAATTTGCGTGGTGATTTGTAAGATCCTTTCACCATCTCAGGAATGTAATCGATGATGTCGGTTTCTCCTGCGCGAAAACCGCAAACTTCAGAATCCGCAACAATAGCACGATTTACCAAAAACTGATCCAGCATATTTTTATCCCCGCTGAAAACAAAAGTACCGCGATTCTGTCCGAGCATCGTCCACATCAGATTCAGAAGGTACGGTGTACGCACTTCGTTGCCTTTCTTCGTTTTCGGTTTCGCAGCGTTAATCACTTTCTGCACGCTGTCAGTTGAGTTTGCATAATCCACAAGCGATCTGTTGAATGGTTCATCATTAAAATCGCCCACACAAACAACCGGCATTTGTTCTCCTTTGATCTGCGCAATGCGTTGCAACCAATATGCGAGTGTCTCCGCAACGATAATGCGGAACGGTTCACTTTCGTATTGTCCTGCCGAACGCGCCGGCCAGTGATTGCCGATAAGAATAAATTGTCGCTTGGATTTCTTCACTGTGAAAGTTGCCTGTAGCAAATCACGCGTAGCGGTTCGCTTCATTACTGCTGCGGAAAAAACATCCTTCTTCCCTACCGTGTATTTTTTCTTGTCATAAATAAACGCAACATCAATTCCGCGATCGTCGTTCATCTCTTCGTGAACAATTCCATAATCACGCGTGTTGCCCACCTTCTTCATTGCAGCAATCAACTCTTCAATCACCTTACGGTTCTCGATTTCGCAAAAGCCCATGATGTCGGGACCTGCGCCGTTGTTGAGTTTGTTAATTATTCCGGCCTGATTGGCGAGTTTCTTATCCAGATGTGTTTGCGTCCACCCTTTGAGATAAGCTTCCAACTGATTCTGCAGCCATTCCGGCCTGTCTTTGGAATTCTGAACATCAAACAGATTCTCCAGATTCCACCATGCAATAAAGTGATTCATGTTTTCGGGTTTGATCATCCAAATATAGAGCAATGGGTTCGCGCTAGTCGTTTGTAAACGGCTAATGTTTAATTTCGTTGGGAACATTCATCATTATGACGGACGCCGAACTTCAACAATTGCGCTTCCCTATCGGGAAATTTATAAAACCGGAAAACATGAACGCTGAAGAACGCAGCAAGATGATTCAAATTCTGCAAGAATTTCCGGAAAAACTTCGCAAGCTAACAGAATCACTTTCCGAGGAGCAACTCGACACGCAATATCGTCCGGAAGGATGGACCGTGCGACAGGTTGTGCATCATTGTGCGGACAGTCATATGAACTGCATCATACGCGTAAAGTTGCTGCTCACAGAAGACAAACCGGTGATCAAGCCTTATCCCGAGCAACTGTTTGCAGAGCTGCACGATTCGAAGAACTTTCCGATACAACCTTCATTGCAACTCATTGAAGGAGTACACGAAAAACTCGCCGCGTTACTGCGCAGTTGTTCTTTAAGTGATTTCAATCGAGCGTACATACATCCGCAATACAATCAGGAATATACACTTGATCAGGTTATGGCATTGTATTCCTGGCATTGCGATCATCATTATGCGCATATCGAACAATTGTTTTTGCGTAAATCATGGCTGAAGGAATGAACTACATTCAAAACAGAAGCGACATTCTGAATGTGCTGTATGCATTTTATTCGGAGGTGCAGAAAGATCCGGAGATCGGTATCATTTTTAACGAAAATTGAACTCCGGTGCTAAAGCCGATGAAATAAATTCGCACGGAAAAAGTATAGCGTATATCATGCCATCAAATTTTGAGAATATTAACAAAAACAATAACGCTGCATATGAACAATCTGAATCCGATCACAATCAGCGCGACAGTAAACGCAACACCTGAAAAAGTATGGCAGTTCTGGAACTTGCCTGAACACGTAACACAATGGAATCAGGCGACACCGGATTGGCATTGTCCGAAAGCTTCCAGCGAATTACGTGTTGGTGGAAAATTCAGCGCTACGATGGCTGCGAAAGAAGGCAGTTTCAGTTTCGATTTTGAAGGAACATACACAGAAGTAATTCCCAACGAATTATTACGCTATACAATGCCGGATGGCAGAAAAATGGAAGTTAAATTCGTTAGCGAAGGAAACGCAACGATCATCACCGAAACATTTGATCCTGAAACACAGAATCCGATTGAGATGCAGGAAGCAGGTTGGACGATGATTCTGAATAGTTTTAAAAACTACGCTGAAAGCAAAGCGTAATCATCTTTAAAGATGCAGCACCCCAAAATAAAAACCTGTTCCAACGGTCATCGTTTTACAAAAACCTCTGACTGTCCGGTTTGTCCGCAATGTGAAAAAGAAAAGAAACCGAAAGACGGAATACTTTTGCTGGTGGCTGCGCCGGCACGCAGAGCTTTACAAAGTGCAGGAATAGAATCACTACGGGATATTTCAAAGTTCACTGAAGAACAAATAATCCGGTTACACGGAATGGGGCCACGAGCTATTGAAGTGATTCAAGTGGAAATGAAACAAGTAAATTTGAATTTTAAAAAATCGAAATGAAACAGAAACTGCCTTTACTTCTGATTTTAGTTGTGCTGAACTTCTCCGCTTTGTTCGTTGGAGGATTGTTCACCGCAGACGGTGTGATTTCTGATTGGTACACCACACTGAATAAAGCTCCGTGGACACCTCCGGGGTGGGTTTTCGGAGCAGCATGGTTCACCATTATGATTCTCTTTTCATTTTTCATGACGAATCTGTATCAGGAATCCGCGAACAAAAAAATGATTGCAGGTTTGTACGCACTGCAATGGATTTTGAATGCAGGATGGAATCCGGTTTTCTTTTCAATGCGTCAAACGGAAATTGCGTTGATCATTATTACTGCGCTGCTCTTTCTGATTCTCGCCTTTCATTTTATTGCGCGAAAACAAAACATCGCTCAGCACTTCATGTTATCTGTTTATTCGATATGGCTGATGATTGCCACATCACTGAACGCGTACATAGTTTTGAATAACTGATTCAATGAAAGTATCAGCGAATCACTTTCTGAATCTCGCTGAGGTGTGCAATTTCATAAGCAACCTCTTCTGAATGTTTACCGCTTTCAGGATTGAAATACACCTGATCCCAACCGGCTTCGCGGGCTCCGACGATATCTGCATGTAAATCATCACCAATCATCAGTGAAACTTCTTTCGTTGATTTTGTCACACGCGTCGCGTATTGAAAAATACGTTTGTCGGGTTTCGCGTGACCTACGCCTTCTGATGTTATAACTTGTCCGAAATACTGATCCAATCCGCTGTTGCTCATCTTGAATTCCTGCACTTCAGGAAATCCATTTGTGATGATGTGCAATTCGTATTTGCCATGCAGCTGATCCAACAATTCTTTTGCTCCCGGAATCAGATTTGTTTTGCGAGGCGCTTCCGTGATGTAATCGTGATCGAATTGCTCCGCTAGTTTTTTATCGTGTATACCAAAATGCGCCAGAGCTTGTTTAAAACGCAATGCACGCAATGTGGCTTTATCAATCAACTTCCGGCGGTAACGATCCCACAACAGATTGTTATACTCGTTGTAATGCGATACAAAAATATCCGCAGAAGGAACTCCGCGCTCTGTCAATCCGTAACGATGAAACAACTCGGAAAGCGTTTCATGTGCATTACGCTCCATATCCCAAAGCGTTCTGTCCAGATCGAAAAATAAATGCGTGTATTTAGCCATGATGCTGCAACGCCTCCGGCATGTATTGTGATAATTGCAGCCACTGCGCGATAAAATTCAAAGCAAGCGACCACAATACGAGGGAAATCATCAGGTACAGTAATACAGGCTTGCGTTTTCTGTAGAAAGCAACGCCAACCAATGTGCCGATGGGAATTGAAATCAAACACGGCGTAACAAAAGCGATTCCCGCTAAACCGAATTTTTGTTTGATCCAAACAATACGTTTATTGGAACGTGTCATCACTCGCTTGTTCTCCCCGGTAAAATCACTGATCGGTCGTCGGGTAAAAAACGATTTCACTTTCGCCATGTTGATCGACCACCACGTAGCAATTGCTGATCCCGCATAATAGAAAACAAGGATTCCAACGGCACCGCCACCTGTTGTCACACCGAAAGCCTGACCGAAATTCATTCCCTGGCGCTCCGCTTCAAATGGAGCAAATAGAAATTTCACGCTTGAAATCAAGGCGACCTCTACAACCTTCAACCACTGTGTTACTTCTTCGCCTGATACCATAAATTTTATCAGAGTTTTTCGCCGAATGCAAGATCGCCTGCATCACCGAGACCCGGAACAATGTATGACTGCGCCGTGAGTTCCTCGTCGATTGCGCAACACCAGATCGTTGTGTTCTCCGGCATGTGCTTGCGCACGTAATCAACGGCCTGCAAACTTGCAATTACAGAAGCAACGTGAATGTGTTTTGGTTTACCGCGACGCAACATCGCCTGGTAAGCAAGAAGCATTGAAGTTCCTGTTGCCAGCATCGGATCGCACAACACAAGCTCTTTGCCTTCAATAGAAGGACAAGCCAGATAATCAACGTGCACTTCAAAAGTTCCGTCCTTGTGGTGTTTGCGATAAGCAGAAATAAACGCATTCTCTGCTTTATCAAGAATCTGAAGAACGCCGTAATGCATAGGCATTCCTGCACGGAGAATTGTTGCGACAACAGGTTGATTTGCAATAACCGGAACAGGAGAAATTCCCAATGGCGTAGTCACGTCATCAATTCTGTAGTCCAACTTTTTACTGATTTCGTACCCGATAATATTCCCGACGCGTTCCAGATTTTTACGGAAGCGCATGCTGTCTTTCTGTACGATGATGTCGCGCATTTCAGCCATATACTGGCTGAGCACGGAGTTCTGTCTGCTTAAGTCGATAACCATAATCTCTAATCTTTATACCAACGCAAATACCATGGTAAAGTGTTGCGCTTCGCTTGTAAATATACACATTCTTTAGCGCCGAATCCCTTGTAAAAACGGGCTAATTGCGGGTCATTGCTTCCTTCAAAATCAAGTATGAGGTTCTTCTGGGCATTCTCCAGAATGAAATGATCCACGATGAAAAACATTGCGCCCTTCTCCTTGCCTTCCGCACTGTTTCCGGAAAAAAGAAAGACTACTTTTCCATTGGCATCACAAAAGAATGCGCCTGCAATCAATTGTCCGTTTGCGTTATGAACGCCACGCGTATGCAATCTGCCTCTGCCGTCTAAAGCCTGCAGCAATCGTCGTAATGTATCGTATTCCGCTTCTTTCAGAACTTCCACATCTTTACCGCGATCGCTGCGAAATAAAGCAATGATCTCTTCTTTTGAAGTTGATGTTACAACCGACAAATCCTGCAATTGCGCTTTCTTAATATTTCGCTTCGCATTGTCGGAATATTCTTTTCGGATCATTTCATACGACCCGATCATATCCAATTCGTGATTCAGATTCTCCTTGAATAGATAAGTATCTGCTGTTGGATGATTAAAGGTGTTCAGATTGATTTCACAATAGCGAAAATGCGGAGGCACTGCATTCAGAAACTCACGAACCGCATCCGGAGATAATCGTGCAACGGAAAACACACCTAACTGCTGCACAAAAAACGGATTGAAGAGGTAACGCACTCCTAACTTCTTACCGCCGGTGAGCGGCATCACGGTTGAATAATCTGCATTCACCAAAGCTTCCCAACCCGGATGCACAACATCCAGATACCACGAGTATGCATAAATGATACCGTTGAACGAACGCCGAATGCATTCGTCCCAGCGCTCCTTGTCAATTTCATGATGCTGCAGGTATCTGATCATTTTTTCATTCCGTATTCAATCACCTCTTCGTACACTTTTCTCCAGCCTTGCCATTCGCGGATTTCACTCAACGTTTCGTTGTGCCAAAGGATCATCATTTCTCCTCCCGCTTTACGGCATTCGTCTGTCAAACGGTTCACGCGTTGAATCGCGTCCTCCGGCGAAAGTTTCATATAAAGATTCAATGTTGCGTCCATTACGGCAAACGGATGAACACGGAGATTTGTTTCGGATTCTATATCGAGATCGTAGAAATTATATGCAGTACAAATCCCGGCACGAAATCCGCATTCATTGGCAAATCCCATAGAGTAATCGTCCGTAATATCTTTCTCGCTCAAATTGCGATACGTTTCCGGAAATTTCAACATAAGAAAATGCTGACGACTGCGTGTTACATCTCCGTGCACAATCTGCTTCAAGCGTGAAATCTCAACTGGAAGGCGTGATGCGTCTGTATTCGATCCGAATGATGGATGAATACCGACATCGGCGTAATCAGCCAATGTGCGAATCAACTCCTGAAACTTTCTGTTCTGCGGCGGAATGTTTTTATCGTTCACACCGTAATCACCAAGGAGGAAAAAATACAACGGACGAAATCCGTACTTCTTCTGAATGCCCAACTGATATTCGTACGTATCGTATGGATCACGATCAAATCCGGCGAGCACACGAACACGTTTTCTGAAATCAGCAATATCGAAATGCACAATTGATCTTGCGAATCCGCCCAATGTGCGCATCAACCCTTTTAGCTTATACGCATAAGCGTTGTCGATATCAATTGTTGGTGTGAACGAATATTTTTTCGTGGTAATCTGCAGCTCCGGGAATTTTGCAAGCAGCGCATCAGCTGTCATCTTAATCCAATGATTAACAACAGGTGTTTCAAGGAATTTGTGTTCCCATGCCAAACTGCTGTGCGCATCAAATCGATCCAGACGATCGCGGATATGCGGAAGGTATTCTTCGTATCTGCTGACCATGTAAAATGCGCAGGCGAAAGGATCAAACGGCAATGCGGAAGATTTTCCGGAAGCGAAAAAAACTTTGTTTCCTTCCCA
>Ga0172372_10003035_pt1 | contig 25015 bp, 31 predicted proteins | sample LakKiv5m_2_FD_114544 | JGI IMG/M metagenome (GOLD analysis project Ga0172372, IMG submission 114544) | Freshwater microbial communities from Kabuno Bay, South-Kivu, Congo - kab_092012_9.5m | ecosystem: Environmental > Aquatic > Freshwater > Lake | place: Democratic Republic of the Congo...
AGAAAACTGAACACCCATTTGTGGACTACAGAACAAAGTCCAAAATGGATTACAGAAGATAGTGATAAGTATCATTATGGAATTGGTAATTTGGATCATTACCCAAGCAGCAACGGGGAGTGATTGTAAATCACTTGTATTTAGACTTCGGGGGTTCGAGTCCCTCCGCAACCATTATGAAACTATTCATAATCTGTTGTATAAATAAAGCAGAATGAATAGAGAACCAACAAAATACAAATCAATTTTCTTGTCTGACATTCATCTAGGAACACATGGCTGTAAGGCAGAATCACTTTTAAAGTTTCTTAAACAGAACACATCAGATAATCTCTTTCTTGTCGGTGATATCATTGACGGATGGAGATTGAAAAGTCGGTGGTATTTTCCACAGAGTCATGTGAATGTCATTAGAAGAATTTTCACAGCAGCAAAGCGTGGTACAAATGTCTATTACACTCTCGGAAACCACGACGAGGCTTTTCGTAAATTTCTAGATTTTGGAATTGATATTGGTCGAATCCGTATAACTAATGAACTTGATTATATCGGTATAGATGGAAAGAAATACCTTGTAGTGCATGGAGATGTGTTTGACAAGTTGATGACTGATGGCAAGTGGATAATGCACATTGGAGACACAATGTACACAATCATAGTGTATCTCAATACAAAATTGAATACAATACGGGGCTGGTTAGGAATGGAATACTGGTCTTTGTCTAAATGGTTAAAGAAAAACACTAAACAGGCAATGAACTATATCCATCGTTATGAGGATCATGTTTCTTCTCATTGCGAGAGCAAAGGTTATGATGGTATCATTTGTGGACATATACACACCGCAGAGATTCGTGATATTTCCGGAATAACCTACATGAATACTGGTGATTGGGTTGAGAGTTGTACTGCTCTTGTAGAACACCATGACGGAAAGTGGAGTATCATTCAATGGAGCGACCATGCTCAGTGATAAAATAACCATTGTTGTTCCCTGTCGAAACGAAGAAAATTACATCAGTCATCTTCTATACGATTTAACTCTTCAGAAAAACATTGGCAATACAAAGATAATCATTGCCGATTGTTCTACGGACAATACACGAAAAGTTATAGAAAAGTCAAAACTAAATCTAAATGTTGAAGTCATTGATGGTGGGCCTGTTTCTCTAGCAAAGAATAAAGGTGCAAAACTCACAAAGACTCCTTACATTCTTTTCATAGATGCAGATGTAAGATTCTTTTCAAATACACAGATTGAAGATGCTGTTGATGTTCTAGAAAGGCAAGACTTACATCTTGTTGGAGCCAATGCTCGGTGTTATGATGGAAATATCATGGCATCACTTGGGTTTACTCTTTTCAACATCACCAACAACATAATGAGATTCTGGAGTCCATTTGCTGTTGGAGCATTCATGCTTACTAGAAAAGACAAATTTGATGAGTATGGAGGCTTTCCAAACAAATATCAAACTAGTGAGGACTTCTTTCTTTCGAGAAAGTATGATCCGAAGAAATTCAGAATAAAAGGATATTTTGGTCAAGATAGTCGAAGGTTTAAGAAGATGGGATATTTTGGAATGGCTCGGTATCTTCTTAAGAATTTCTGGAACAGAAACAATCAAGAATACTGGAACAATATGGACTATTCCAATTACTGGGATTAACTTCAATTATGAAACTATTTGCAATCTGTACTCATAACGACGAAACCCATCTGCTTCGTGATAATTTTCTCGACTCAGGTGGAACTCTCCACAGCGGTATTCTTTTTTTCAAGAAGAAAGGCGATGCGGAAACAGAGTGTGACTCCATGAATAGGCTACGAAAGAGCATGAAGTTGCCTGAGTGCTATTCTGTGGTGAAAACCGAAGATCCTGATACTGGAATCTACGGGAAGATCATTGACGGCAAGCAAACATAACTACATACCCATATGCCTAAATGGATACCACCACGCCCCGAAGACCTGAAGAAGGAATATGAGATTGAATACCGCAATCACATAGAGCCTAAGTATGGTTCTGTATTTCCAACATTCAAATCTTTCGTTACTGCTGCTAAAAAGGGCAAAGTTGTAAATGTTGATGCAATGATGGACTCGGATATATCCAATCGAAGTCGTACTTCCAACATGAAGGAACTGCTATCCCTCATCAAAACCTATCGTTCCTATCCAAAATACAGAAACGAAAAATCACTAAACGATCTTGAAGCAAAGATCAAAGGCAAAGGAGAGATGTCCATGCCTATAGTTCTAGAGTTTCCTGATGGTGAGATGCGTATAATGGGTGGAAACACCAGAATGGATATCGGATTTTGGTATGCAAAAACTGTTCCAGTTTTGCTCATAAAGATTCCCAAACTAAAGACATTTGGAGAATGGTATGAGCCTACCTGATGAAAAATTACGAGCAATGATATCAAGCAGACAATTTCTTTTTGATTTGCTTGATCCAAAGAAAACACCCCGTGTGCCAAAGGCTATACGAAAAACCGCTCATCGGTTGTGTAAGCATTGGCCTTTTCCATTTGAACTTGAAGAGATGATGGGAGTATACAATGCCGATAGAGTACGAGATGAAGATTCTCAAAGAAACGGTTGAAGGTGCTATTCGTAAGTTTTCAGAAGATAAATCATCTATAAGTTGGTTTGATGGTGTTGAAGACTCTGTTATGGATATCATAGAAAATGATATCCATGCAAATGAAATTTTCAATGAGTATCAGATGATTGCCATGAGGGAACTCTTGCGTAGAGGCTATTGGCTCAAATGGGACGAGGAAATAGGAAGACCTATTCTTCGTAGATTACCCCAATCATAAATAAGATTGGAGGCCACCTATGGGACAACACGAAAACAAAAAAAGAAAAAGAATGGAAAACGAAGTATATTATTTTGTCGGACACCTTAGTACCGATGGATACTACACTCCTCTTCTTTTGACCGAACGGGAATACGCTTCGGCAAAAGCACGGGCAGAAAAGAACCAAGAGGATTTATATTCTAATTGTGTTGTGTTCCAACAGGTAACTGATGGAAAGGCTGTTGGCGAAAAATATAAATTGTGATTAGCACTTGACTCTCTGTGGTGCAGCGTGTATACTTTGCCTATGCCAAAAAGAATCATTGATGAATTTGATATAGCAGCAGAGCGGGAAGGCTCTGCTGTTCGTCGTCACAATAGTACAATCTGCCGACCATTTGGATGGGGCAAAGGTATCATCAAGCAACGCAAAGGACACCTTGATGGTGAGCGAAAGATTGAAGTACGAATCATAAACAGAGGTAAATGGATTATAGAGAAAGGAGTTAGAGTATGAGCCGAAAAGGCATTCATCGTAGTTTTAGCCGTCGTCGTAAGATGGGATCAAAAAAGCGTAAGGCAATGAAAGACAATCGAACAAAGTGATTCAGAGGAAATACAATATGAAGTGCTGTGAAACTTGTGGTAAGATCATTCCACAGGCTCGTCTTGAGATTATTCCTCATGCGAAAACCTGTGTATCGTGTTCACAGGAGCCGAAGCGTGTCGGCTTCATGGATTGGTATCACAAGACCGCACCAGAACTGGTGATGGTTTCTTCTGATGATCGGGAGAACCTTCGCCGTGCAGTGCGTGTAAACTCTAGGAGTCGATGATGGGTATTCGCCATCTTGGTTATGCTTGTCAAAATCTATCTCTAGGCGAAGGTCGAAAAAAGAAGGATCGAATCCTTACTGACCGCACCCTTCGACAGAGTGGATTCTCTCTGGAACGGGTTGGAGAAATTGCAGTCAAAAACTGTAATGATCTCCAGCCCATTTTGGAATGGAATCATAATAATGATATCCGATTCTTCCGAATTGGAAGCGGAATCTTTCCTTTTATGGATCATCCCGAGATTGGCTACACCCTAAATGATCTTTCCCAGAGCCACAGGGAGGCGATCACAGCCGCCCTTGGACGGGCAGGGCTCTTTGCCAAGAGCAACGGGATGCGGCTCTCCTGCCATCCTGGACCGTATACCTGCCTTGCCTCTCCCGACCCTAAAATCAAAGATAAGAGTATCTTATCTTTGAATATGCACTCCCTTATTGGGGACTTGCTTGGCTACGGGCAGGAGTTTGCCATCAACATCCATGTTGGCGGGGTCTACGAGGACAAGGGGGCAACAGCCCAACGCTTCTGCGAGGCGTATAGGGGCTTGGATGAAAAGATCAAAAGCCGTCTGACTTTGGAAAACGATGACAAAGAAACCATGTGGTCAATGTCCGAATTGTATAATATGATTTGGAGTTGCTGTGGTGTAAAATTAGTTTTGGATATCCACCACCACCGATTCTGCAAAAAAGAATCTCTACAGGATGCTGCCCAAAAGGCTTTCGAGTCTTGGCGTGGATTCGTAGAAATTCCAAAGATTCATTATTCAGAGTCCAAACCTAATTCCCGACCCCAAGCACATTCCGACTACATACAAGAACCCATCCCTGACTTGGGTGATGTAGAGTATGATGTGATGATTGAGGCAAAAGCAAAAGATCTTGCTCTTTTGCAATACAGAAAGTTGTGCAAAGACTGGAGAGGTCAAAATGTCTGATAATGAAGTTCCTATTTCACATTGGGATTACCGAATCTTACGGGGAGAAGACGGATATCATACAATTGGAGAGGTATATTACGATTCTAAAGGAGATCCAGTGGGCTGGACAGATCCTGATGAATCGGTTTCCCCATTTGGAGAAACTGTTGAAGAACTTATCTCTTCTCTAAAGTCCATGCTTAGTGCAACAAATAAACCAGTATTTACTCCCCCAAAGGAAAATCAAAATGACAGAGACAGAAATTGATGATATGAAAAAAGAAGTTATTATTCTTCGTATGCAGAATAAAAGACTTGATTCAGATCTAAAGAAAATGCAAGATATGGTTAAAGATATCCTTATTATGAGGGTAGGTGGAGAAAATGGACAAGCAGACTCTGACGAAATTTCTACTAGAAACTGCACTTGAAACAAATGGTAGTATCAGGTCTTGCCCTATTGAATACAATCAGGAAACCAAAAAATGGTTTTTCTGGTTTGAGACTTGGGCAGAAAAAAGCAAAGACTTTGATTCTCTAGATGAAGTGCTTGAAGCGTTTGAAATGTATTGTTTAGAATACCTTAAACTGGAAAACAAACAATGAGTGGATTCAGACTTCATATTGATATTCCGTTTGAATGCGGAGAACAAGAAGCGATTGAAAAATCAAAGGCTATTCTTCAGTTGTTAGAAAAAACAAAAATGGTGGATATCGGTGTTGACCGAGTAAATTACCGATTGGGTCACGATGAAGACCGACAGAAGAGCAACTATTTTCAAAAAAATGAAAATGGTCATGTGAACAACAAGAAGTCGCAAATTTTGTTCACAGAAGACTTGACAGGAGTTGAATGAGTGTTATACTTGTCGTGTAACAAGTGAACGATGCGCCGTGGGAGGTCTTGGTCACCTCAGTTCGACTTATAATCGAATAAGACTTGGTTCGATTCCAAGACGGCGTACTAAAGTGAGGTAAATATGAAAAGAATAAAGATTTACAAGCGAGGAAGACTTCTTCCATTTACAATGAACCCTTATATTGGAGGCATTATGCGTAACGACTTTAAGAGTGAGAATGTTCTTGGTTTTGTTGGATTTGCGGCAATCGGTGTTGCAGCCTATGCTGCGATTGATAACAAGTTGCAGATTGCAGGAGTTGCAGCGGGTGTGGGAGTTCTCTGCTTCTACGGAGCAACAAAGGTTCTGAAGGAGTGTCTGAATCAAAAGAAGCATCAGGAAGATTTTGATGTTGTTTGGCGTGAAAACGACAATATCCATGAGCGAATCAGCAAGTTGGAAGAGCGTCTTGATGGTTGTGTAGAGCAAAGCACCTTTGATGGTAGGATCAAAGATGTTTATTCAAAGATTTCTGAAGCACACAGGGACAGCGGACAGGACTTTGATGCAGTCTATCGCCACATCTCTGATGTTACTTCCGAAATTGAAACAAGAATCGACAATTGCGGTTCTTTTCAAACCGCTTGCCATAGCAAGCGTAAGTGAGCGTCTTTACGAAAGGAGATAAAATGAGTAAGAACGCTAGTAGTGAAGGATGCCCCACCAGTAATTGGGGTTGTACGGATGTCGTTACCCATTGGCTTGGTAAGATTGGTGTGAGTCGATCCTTAATGGTCACTCTTGCACTTCTGCCATTCACATGGAACGGTGTTGTTCTCGTCAAGGATGGCGTGGTATATGCATGGAATGCTGTTGCAGGGGCTTTCTCTGCAATTGGTGCTGGCTAAAAAAGCCCCGTCTTCGGACGGGGCAACGCCCTAATAGATTAACTGGCTAAATCCCTGCCCTTTCAAGGCAGTGAGTCGGGGTTCGAGTCCCCGTTAGGGTATTACTTACTAATAAAATCTTAATACTACCGTGCATAGATAAAGGCACGGAGGAAAACATGGAACTTGTACTTATAGGATCGGGAATTTTAGCATCATTCATAACATATAAAATAGGCTACACAAAAGGTAAGAAAGATGGATACACCGTTGGTCACAGCCACGGAATATTCAAGGCTAACGAACTGATTGCAAAGGAAAAAGCCCGTGTTAGAGATGTCTCACCCCGTTCATTCGTTGGAGTCAAAACACGACTGCCCGAAGCACGATCAGCAAAAGAAATTGCTTGGATCGGTTGAAACCCGCAACATCATTGACCACTATCACTACTGGAAGCACGAAGCGATTCTTGCAGATCTAGACACCAAGAGACACAATTTTACAATTGTGTGCTGTAATCTTGGAAATGATTTCAATATCGCTACCGTTATCCGTAATGCTAATGCTTTTCTCTCCAAAGAAATTTGGATTCTAGGAAAGAAGCAGTGGGATCGTCGTGGTGCGGTTGGAACACATCAGTATTCCCGTATCAAGCACTTCTCTACTCTAGAAGATCTCCATTCTGCAATGGACGATGTTTTGGATTCGGTTGTTGTTTCTGTTGATAACATCGAATCTGCTGTTCCAATCGAAGATTTTGAGTGGGACAAGACAAAGCATTATTTCATCATTATGGGTCAGGAACAAATCGGCGTTCCACAAGAAGTTCTTGACATCTCCGAGCATTGCGTGTATATTAAGCAGTATGGCACGGTTCGCAGCCTAAATGTGGGAACTGCTAGTGGAATTGTAATGCAAGACTACTGTGTGAAAACAGCGAAGTAGCCCAATGGCAGAGGCGGTGGATTCAAAATCCGCATGGTGTGGGTTCGACTCCCACCTTCGCTATTGATATATAAATGAAAAGGAGGTTCTCATGGAACCATTCAAGAAATTTATTAGCGAAGCGAAACTTTCACGCATATTTCAGTATGTGGAAGACCCAAAGAAGACTTTTGGTATTGTGTCTTCGTTTCGTGGACAGTATTCTAAAGCCGAGAATCTCAAGCGTCATGCCGCACTAAAGAGTGCGGTGCGTGGTATGGGCTTGGGTTTTATTGAGATGAAGGGTGGCTATGTGGAAGAGGGTGGAGTGGTGGAGGAGTTGAGCCTCTTTATTCCCTCTGTGAAGCGTTCACAGATCGTGGAGTTGGGACAGGACTTTGAGCAGCACTCTGTGATGTTCAAAGATGCCGATGAGTTTGTATTCATTGGCACGAATGAAGCGTCTGGTGTGGGCAATGTCTTGTCAAAGTTCAAGGCAGGAGCGGGGAAGGACAACATTGAATTGGCAAAGGAAAAGACCGCAGAGTTCTTCTCCCAACTGAAGAAGGCTTCTCATAAGGACAAGAAGTTCGTTTTCAACATGGAGTCCTTCTCGCTGTATGAGCAAGAAGAGTGGAACTTTGCAAAGGCTGCATACCTCAAGCGTGGACAGCAGCCACAGTGGATTCAGATTATTTGATAATGTCGGAGAGTAGCACAACTTGGTAGTGCGCTTGCTTTGGGTGTAAGAGGTTGCAAGTTCAAATCTTGTCTCTCCGATTAGCGATAGATCATGGAGTAGTAGCGGGTGGAAGAAAAGACAACAGAAGGATCTGGATTTCTACCACTTGTTGGGAAAATCATAGAAGAAGATCCAACACTAGTATTATTAGTGACCATAACAGCAGCGGCTCCTCCCCCTGCTGCGGCACCAGATAAATTTGCCTGATTTTCTGCACGAAGCCTATCATTAGCAGTCATAACACGATCCATTGCAACTGAAACATCTTGCAAGGTTTGTAATTGTGTTGCATCTAAATTTATCAATTTATTGATAGTATCCATCGCTCCAGATGATGTCTCTAGAGAAGAAAAAGCAGAAGCAAGTGTTTGAATTGCAGTTCCTAGTGTTTGGATTGCAGTTGCTGCTTTCATTATATCATCTGCTCTATTAGCAATCATTAGTATTTGATCAATAGGACCAGTCTCTTCTCCGGTCACCATTTCCGTTGCTTCACTAACTATTCCGCCGACAGCACCACTTATTGCTCCTATAGCAGTTGCAGCGGCAAAAGCAACGATAGCAGCAGAAACAGCAGCAATACCAACCGCTGCTGTCTTAAGAGAAGATGCTCCCTTCGATATTGCAGATATGGTTTCTGCAAATGAATTGAGTTTTTGTGTGTCCATGAATCGCAATGCAAGACCCATAGGAATCATTGCCAATCCTATTCCCGCTAGTGCAAGTCCCGCAATAACAAGCAATGGAGACATCACAGCAATAGCAGCCAATCCAGGTACAAGGGCAATTAGTCCTAGACCAATTCCCATCAATGCATTCGGATCAACACCAGAGAGCAAAGATACACCATAAGCAAATGGTATGAATGCTGCCCCTATGAGAGCCATCAGCCCTGCTCCTATTGCGATTGCCGCCGCACCAACACCTCCTGTGCCTGTTGCAAGAAGACCTAACGCAAAGGCAATAGCACTCAATCCGGCAATTGCCAATACTGATGTTGCTATAGTTCCAGGGTCAACATTTCCTAACAAACTAAAGGCAAATGCAGCGGGAATTGCAGCCGCTCCTATTGCAATCATTGCAATAGATCCCTTCAATATATCTCCCTGTATCTTTCCTAACATTGCTGCTGTCAATCCCATTCCCATTATTGCAGCAGTTCCCGAAAGAATAACTTCTACAGGAACATCACTCATTATCTTTAGACCCAATGCAAAAGGAATTATAGAGGCTCCAATTGCTGCTAGTCCCAATGCACCTTTCAACACATCTTTATTTCCAAATGATTTCACTCCATTTGCAATTGATGTTAAGAAACCACCGATACCACCACCTTTTCCTATAGAACCAGCAACAACAGTTGATCCTCCACCAGATTGTGGTAATTTACCATCTAACATTTTTTCCATCATTTTTGATATTTCCAACAGAATTTTTTCTGTATGAATATCGTGAACATAACCAGATCCTCTTGTACTAAAGATATCTGTTAGTTCTATTCCTGCTTTTGCTGCCTCTTCACGAAGTTTAACCTCTCCAGATGCGGCTGTCATTGCTGCTTCTGTGCTTGCTGCTTTTTGGAATTGTGCTTCTTCGCTTTCTGCTCCAAAGATAAATGCTTGTCTTTTCTTTTTAGGATCAAATATCTTTGTAAAAACATCTTTTTGAAGATTTTCTACTAGATCGTCAAATCCTTCTCCTTTCATTAGAATTCCGTAAAGACCTCCTCTGAAAGATTTGGCAAGCAATTTTCTAAAATAACCACCACCTAATTGCTTCAGTACTTTGCTGTTTAGGAATATACTTGTTTTTATAGTATCAGATTGCTTCTTTAAGAAAACAATCTGATCTTGCATTTGTTGATTTGCTTGTTTTTCTGCGTCCGTTAGAGAGTTGTATTTCTCCTCTAGTTTTGCTATTGCATCTTCTCTATTCTTTAGTAAAAGTTCTTCTCCTTTTACCACTCCCTCTAGTCTATTTTGAGAGAATTCTCTTTCCCTTGCAGTTTTTGCTTTTCCTAACTGATCAAGTGCATCGGATAATCTCACAGAGATAGCATCTTGGTATTCCAAATTTTCCATCGCTCTTTTGAGTTCATCTTCTTTCAATGCCGCATACTGTGTTTGTCCTGCATCTTTTGCAATCTGTATTTCGACTTGTAGGTCTTTTATTGATTTGATATTGTCTGAAAGTAAACTATCAAGAGCATTGACTGCTTTTCTAAATTCTTCTTGTGCTATTATTTCTTCTTTTGATTTGAATCCCGTCATCATTTTTCTAATATCATCGGCAAGAGTGATATTTCCAATTTGTCTCAATAAGTCTTCAGACATTTTGGATCTCTCTTCTAGTTGTGAAGAGTATCTACCCAGTGCACCACCAAGACTCTTTAGCCTTACTGTGCTTTTTGGCAATTCAACTTTGCCTATGGCTTTTAGAGCAGCCAATGCTGCTTGGGTTTTGGGATCCATTAATGCCATTTATCTTTTCCTTTTGGTGCTTGCTGACTTTATTTTAGCATTTTCTGCTTCTATGCGTTTATTTTCTTCTTCGACATGATTCTTAAGAAGACTAACATAGATGTCTCTCTCCCACGGCATCATATTTTCAATTTCAGTCAAACTGTATTTATGATGCTGCATCATTTGAAAGTTCAAATTGTAATAATTTGTCAGGCTATTGTGGGAGAGACAGAACCGAAAAAATCTTCAATACCCTTTAGCAGTATTTGCTTCTCTAGTCCGCACTTTGGACAACGGAAATTTACATTTTTTTGAACACGGGGCATTTCAGAAACGAAATCAATCATCTTTTTGAACGAATCACTAGGTAGACTCTCTATAAAGTCTGACATCTCTTTCTGTGAATATTCCTTGGGATTATATGTCTTTTCATTGTCAAATATCATTTCAATACATTTACCCAAAATCGCAAAGATTGTTTCGGTATTACTGTCTTGAAGAGTGGAAGATATAGATTCAACTACTTCCATATTTGGATATACTACCGTTAAACCTAAATTATCATTTATCATTATCTTGAATGGAGTTTCTTGTATTTTTCCAACATCAATATCGGACAGATTTATGCGAAGTTTGCCACTAGCCGAACAAGAAGGACAGACAACAATCGGTTCTAGCACCTCTCCGACAGATTTTCCACGAATCTGAACAAATAAGTGTTCAATATCAAAAACAGGAAGAGAGTCTACTTTTAAATCTCCATCGACACAGTTTTTGATTATTTGTTTTAGAGCACGATTCTGTGCTTTTTTGTCTCCTGCTTCCATAGCAAGAAGCAGTATCTTTTCTTCCTTAACTAGAAATGGCCTGAATAATATTTTTTGTCCTGTTGATGGTAGAACGGTTTCGTATTTTGGTACACCTATTATTGGTAAAGACATCAATTCATCTCCTAAAAATCATTTATGGGTTAGCGAACATAGTATTTAGAGAATAGCAAGCAAAGATTGTAGAAACCTTAATATACTCTCCACCTTCATTTGAAAACTGTATTGTCTGCAATGATATGGGATAGAGTCCTTGTATTTTTGTGTATTGTGATCCTTGAGAATCACTTATTGTACAGTTATTTGCTAAACAGTAATCATTGAAGTAACCTGTTGTTGTATACACTTCACCAGATGGTGATCTACCAGGATTCTTCACAGCCTTCATCCAATTTTCTAAAGCATAAACTATTCCAAAATCAAAAGGGACTCTCCAAGTTATTTCCATATCTTCGACAGAAATATCAGATGCAATCTTGGCAACAAGAGAATTGGCAGTTTTGGACTCGCTTGTTTGTATTGTTCTTCCAGGAATGGTTATGCTTTCAATATAATCGTTGTACTGATTCATTGTCGAAGCATGAGTTCCATCCCACATAACAGAAAAATCAGAATTGTTTATGAAATCTTTGGCTGCTCTGATTGCGGAAAGCATATCTTTTAGTGGTTTTTGCATGGTTCCTCACATTGATCCTATTGATTTGATAAAATATTGGATTTTTCTCTTTGTTTCTATCCAAACTCTTCTGTCAGATGATTTGATAAAATTCTCAAATGGAAGTGAAGTTGCGTTTCCCCATTCATTTGAGGGAATCAATATTGGTCTTCCTAATATTCTTGATGGATCGTACATTCTTACACAAGGTAAACCAAAAAGGTATTTCATACTCTTAAGCATTTGATATTCTATTCTGAAATATCCAACTCCTTTTGGTGGCATTTTTTCTCCTTGATAATAATTGGATATTTTCAACATTTTATCAATAAGTTCTGCTCTGAGTTCTGGAGGAAGATAGTGTAGGTTTATACCAAGAATATTACCATCTATTTGATCAAGAGTTATTATCAAAGGAGTAAAATCATAGTATTTTAGACTAGGAATATTTTTAGGGTAATATCTGAAAGCAAACATTCTTCCAGGAAAATCAAGATAGGATTCAGATGCTGTTCTGTATCTGTTATTGAGAATTTTTTCGGTAAGTATAGGTTCTTTTGGAAGAATCATTTTACCAGATTCAATAGCATCTATAAACCATTTTGTTGCACCAGGATTAGATCCAGATTTCTTTGTTTCTTCTATTATTGCACGATTCATATCCCGCAGTATGTTTGTACTACGGGATAGATCATAGAAAATATCGCCATTAGTATCTTTTGAAAACAATGCTCCAGAAACAGTCTTTTTTATAATTGATTTTCTTTTAGCCATGTCAGAAAATATCGTCTTCGGTTAGAACCATGAAACCCCATCCCTTTTCTTTTGCAAAAGCCTGTGCTGCTTCCCATTTTTCTTGATTTACTGCCCATGCTTTTGCTTCATATATGTAGTTTGATTTTTGCCTTTTAGTGGGTTTCTGTGGTTCCTTTGGCTGTTTGCATTGTTTTTTAGGTTTTATTTCAATAAGAGTTACCTTTGGTACTCCCATTTTATCTTTACTCTCTATAATAAAATCAACATAATAGTTATGAACTCTTCCATCAAGAGGAGATCTGTAGGGTATTGCTATTTCTTCTGAACCCCATTTGGTTATAGAAGAATTTGTGTCGCAGTAAACCATGAATCTTCTTTCCCAAAGAGATCGGTACTGTATGTTGTTTACATCACCGACATACTTTTTTGGATTTTGAGGTTTATATTTGCCTTTATATGACATTAGTATAAATAGTAATGAATTGGAGGATTCATGGCTCTAGCATATCCAAATACTCTTCGAAGTGTTGCAAGTGGAGTTCCATTTGTTACTTTTTCTTTCAGAGATGGTCCCCTTGTTGGTCCTGGTTCTGGATTAGGAAAGAAAGTAGGAGAAGACATCATTTTATTTATGCCTCCTGCATTTCAAATAGCAGACGGGCATGATTACGAATTCAAAGAAGGTGGATTACTAACCCAAGTTGCTCAAGGTGCAATTCAGGACTCGCAATCTATACTGGGTATTCTTGGTAGTATTGTTGCTGGAGCAGCACAAAAGATAGGAGCAAATCAAACTTTAGGTGGGGCAGCAGAAGGTGGAGCGGCATCTCTAGGTGCAGCAATCAGAGATCCAAAGTTCTTTAATTACAAAGAACCAAAAGCCCGTGAATTTTCTTTTAATTACAAGTTTGAACCAAAGAACAAAGAAGACGCAAAATCAATGATGGAAATAATCAAAAGATTTAGGGCGGCATCGTATCCAACACTCATAGACACAAAATTATATGGTGTTCCTCTTGCAGTCAATATCACATTTGTCAATTTTGATTCTAGTCTTAATGATGGTGGTGGAAGAACGACTCTCTTTGAATTGGTAATAAAAGACATGAATACGACTCTCTCCGAAGGAGATCAAGTTCTTACATTCGATGATGGAATTCCAACTCAAATTAGTATGCAATTACAATTAGCAGAAACATATCATGTTACAAGAGATGGAAGTGGAAATCTTCAAGGAAAACCATCATTTCTTGGTAATGGAGTTGTCTAATGCCTTTTGATTACTTCTCAAAACTACCGATCACTCAATATCCTCTTTCAAAGGAAAAAACAAAAGAGACAAGAGACATTCTCCATAGACTTTACATTGATCAGAAATTCTCCGATTCTAGTGAATACATTAGAAAATACGAAGTAAATGATGGAGATAGGCCAGAAACAATATCAGATAAATTATATGGAAGAAGTGATCTACATTCTGTCATCATGGTTCTAAACAATGGAGAAGACTCTATAATTGGTGGAGTCCCTGTTAGTTCGGTGATACGAGACGAATATATCGAAAACAAATATGAAGATAAAGTATACTATCTTTATCCTTCTATTGCCTCTTTGACGGATTTAACGGATTCAACAATAACCGGAGGATCTGGTGGTTATGTCTATCCTATGTTTGGATATGGATTCAATGTTGGAGACAAGATTTTCCAATTAGATTCTGAAGGATTTCCAAATATAGAAACAAGAGGATATGTTAAAGAATGGGATCCAGAGATGATGTCTGTAAAATTAGATGTTCTCTCTGGTATTTTTTCAGAGGGCATGACCATTGGATTACCAGATGCTTCTGTTTCATTTGTAGTCGGAACGATAAAAGAAGGAAGAAATGCTGTTCACCATTTTGAAGCAATCAAAGATGTAAGAACAACAACAGGATATTCGAGTATTACTCCTATTAATAAAGGAACAAGAATATCTCCACTAAATCAGGTCTTTATATCTGGATCTATTTTGGCACTTATTCCTCTAGGAACAACATCTTCTGTGGGTGGAACCGCTTCTTATACAGAAACTCTCGTATACAGACACAATAAATTTGGATCTATATCTGTTGCAATGGATATAGACAATTATGTAAAAACAGTAACGCAGTCTGATTATGAAAACGAATTACAGGAAAGAAAAAGATTTATCAATGTTCCTTCACCAGAACAGAACACATTGACCGATCTTATAAACAGAGTAGATGACCTTTTAGAAGGGACTAATCCTTAATGGCTTTTACTTCTAGAAAATACGAGAGATCTCGTGACTATTCTGTTGAATCTATTCTTATAGGAAGTGCGAGAACTGGAGGATCAAGAAGAGCAAATCAACCAGTGGTCTTGCAAGACAACGGCGTAACAAGATGGAATGGAATTTCGATATATGAAGATCTTTTCCGAAACTTTATGACTTGTCAAATATCTGTCCTTGATCAGGACGGTGGATTTTTAGATATTCTTCGTGGGGAAGAAATCATTGCGATAAAATTCAGAACACCAGATTTACCTGGATACAAATTTAAAACCAGAACTCACTATTTTTATCTTTATAAAATCAGTCCTGTCATTCCAATAGCCAAAACTCTTGGAGCACAGTATGTTATTCATGGTATTTCTATGGAGTACTTTTATAATGTACTCACTACCTTTTCAAAAGCATATACAGGAAAAACAGAAGAAATAGCAAAAAAAATCTACGATGAATTTCTTGAATCGAAGTTCAATGCAGACTCCAAGAAAAAATTCAACATTGGACTTCAGACAAAAAATGACATGAAGTTTACATTTCCATATGTTAATCCTGTTGATGCCATCAATCATTTGGCTTCTGTTTCTATAAGAAAAGACAATCCAGATGTGTGCAATTATGTGTTTTTTGAAAATAGTGATGGCTATAATTTCAAAAGTCTAACAGAATTGATAGAGAGTCCAAGAAAACAACACAAGTACACTACTACTCATGTGATGACTTCGTCTTTTATGAACTTTTCCGAACACTTCAACAAGACAATCAAAGTAGAGCCTATCAATACTGGTGATAAAATCATCGACACAATAGATGGGATACACGGAGAGTATTTCGCTGAATTTGATATTCTATACCGAACTTATAAACCATATGTGAATCCAGAAAGAGGAGCGAAAAAGGCAGCAGGAAAGCGGTATCTTGATTATTTCGATAAGACCACCCATCTAAACGATAAACCTCTTCTTTCAGAAGACAATCAGTTATTTGAATATCCTTTAGGCAGGAATCGTGTTTGTTTTACAAATGGTGCTCTTTATGCAGAAGAAGTCAAATCTAATTCCAATTTATCTGGAGTCATAGAAAATGAAGGAAAACGATGGAAATTATATGACACCTACGAGGGAGAATACTCATTTCAAAGGCGTTCTCTTATGCAACAAATGAGTGCTTTTTCTGTTCAAGTTACAGTTCCTGGAAATTCAGAAATAACAGTAGGAGACATTGTCGATCTAGATACTGTAATATACCGAACAAGCGAGCAAGACAAATATCTTTCTGGTAAGTATCTTGTTCTTGCAGTAAATCATCAAATAACAACAGATGGATACGATTCGATAATCACACTCGGTAGAGATTCTATTCTTACCGATAAGTGGGAAACAGAAATAGTAGATCAGTAATGGAGATAGTGAAATGAGCGTAGTAGACTACATCTCAAAAAATACATTTGTGTGGTGGCAAGGAATCGTAGAAGATGTCATGGATCCAATGAAAGTTGGTCGTGTTCGTGTTCGTATTGTCGGATATCATAATCCAGATAAAGACAAATTACCGACAGGAGATCTACCTTGGGCTTTACCCATCATGCCTGTTACAAGTGCCAGTATTAGCGGTATTGGTATGTCTCATACGGGATTAGTTCCAGGTTCTCTTGTTATTGGTTTTTTTAGGGATGGAGAATTGGCGCAACAACCGATCATATTTGGATCTATTCCTGGAATTCCACTAGAAGGACCACCAGGAGGATCCTATGGATATGGAGATCCCCGTTTACAATCGGCAACAGCAGGCTATTATCTTCCAAATGAGAAAATGCTTGGACCTAGCGGGGAAATAGGTAAATATGCTCCAAGGTCTGGTCACTATGTTGGTTCGACTTTCGATCCTGGTGGTGGTGTTTTCGGTCTTAAAAATACACCAACGGTAGGAGGTATTGCAAAATATGAATACGATTTCTATAATAAAGGAATATCTCATAGCAATTCTCACTATGGAAATATTTACCCCAGATATTGGGGAGGTCCAACAGGAGCAATAGACCCAATCACCGATGTAAACACGCTTGCGGGTGGATGTGGTCCAACGCATGGTTCTAAAATACTACAAGAATATGTTATAGATCGTGCATCTATGGGAACGGTTTTGCCTGTTCCTAAATTTAGACCATATTTTGAAATACCTCTCATAGGATATGATATTGCAGATCTACTAGCACAGGGAGAAAATCCACAGTCATTAACACCACAAGGAGTAAAATCTCTAGATCTCGGTGCAGGAGGTGGATTCAGAACAGGAGAAGATGTTTTCGGAGTTCTTGGAGGTCTTCCTCCTTTAGGAGAAGGGCAAACACTAGGAGTATTTGCTGGTGCAGATCTAGAGACTACTTCTCCTTTTTTTGGTTTTGAAACCACAACAAGTATGAGAGGAAATGAGTATTTTGAAAGAGCATTCGGAACCACTTCGAATTATGTGATCGAAGGAGTTGACAACGAAGGAAATCCAACATTTACTGTTGACGAAAACAGTCCTTGGATTTTCACACAACCAAAAGGAACAACAAATACAAGAGTGTATCCTTTTAATCATGTGTACGAAACCGAGTCTGGTCATATCATGGAATTTGACGATACAAATGGTGGAGAACGAATAAAAATTGCACATCGTTTAGGAACTTCAGAAGAGATTATAGAAGATGGATCAAAGATAGAGCAAGTTGTCAATGACAAGTACACCCGTGTGCTTGGAGATAACAATACTGTTGTTGGAGGAAATTCCATATTTTTTGGTGAGCGTGGATTCAAGGCTATTATCAATGCCGAGGCTCTTTTCTATCCAAGAAATCCTCTAGAAGGAAGACCTCCAGCACAAGGTTTAAGTGGAAGTGATGATCCTTTTGTTTATGGACCTGGATTTCTTGGGACAGGTGAAACAGGTGGACCTGGATGGTGGAAAGATCTTGGTCCAGATGGACTAAAACCAGGAGATTCTCAGTTCTTCATCAATCCGCAGAGAGAAAGAGATGTTTTTGATGGTAATTATGAAATAAATCTACCAGACGGTGTAGAACTAGACGAAGATGTGAAGTTCTACAGCGGATACCGTGGATTACCCCGTATGAATTTCTTTAAGGGTGGAAATACAGATATTATTGTTGCATACGGAAATGTCAATCTTCACATCATGCGTGGCAATGCAAATTTGAGAATAGACGAAGGCGACTTGAATCTAGAAGTGTTAAAGGGAGATTTGCGTTCCTATATTGGAGGAAATCATTTCCAAAGAATAGATGGAAGCGAAATAAGATATATTGCAGGAAATAAATACGATATAGTTCGTGGTCAAATAAAAGATGTGGCACAGGGAGAAGAAGTAACAACAAGAGGTGCTGCTGGTCTTTTGAATAACTATGTCAGTCTAGATTTCACTCTACGCTCACCTGGAGGCGACAGCCCCATTACTAATCCTTCGGGTCAAGGACCAGTACAAGGTAGTGGAAATCCTGGAAGTGATCAAGAAAACAGAGGACTAATTGATCAAGGGTTGGCATTTGGAGGAGGAGGTACTCCAATTATAGGAGGCTTGTGATATGCAAAACAGAAAACCAGACATATCATTTCAAGGAATTGGATTATCTCCTGAACAGAGATCATTTGTTAATTCCGTTGTGTCTGGTAAAGGATTTTCTAATCCGCTAGAATCTAAAATAAGAACCACATATTCTGCTGTTACTGAAGCAATTGGCAAATTGAATGAAGATGGCCTTTTAGGCAATGATATTGTTTCTCAAGATTATCAAGATCTCTTTCAACTCAAATTACAAAATTTAGAACAGGCAATAGTTCAATACTGGAAACACAGCAACAAACTTTCAGGAGTAGTTAATACTGAAGTTACAGAAATCAATGAATATGAATCTGTTTATGCGACAACAACACCACCTCCTCCTAGAAAAAGTGTTATTGTTGCAGGAAGAAATGGTGGACAGCCTTCAACGACTCAAGATAAAACTTCTGTTGGATGTCTGACAAATATCGCAGAATTTTACAATCGTCTACTCACTAGTGTAAACTACTGTACATCAAGAGCAGAAATGGGTAGAGAAGAGAATTGTGAATTTGGTCCATTTGGTAGTATTCTTGGTTCTATGGATAGAGTTTTAGATGGAATAAACAGAGGTGCGGAGTGTGGTCCTGGTTGCTGTGATCCTTGCACTAAACTGCCATGTACTGGACTAGAGCCTGTCTGTTTTGGTTTACAAGGAATGATTGATCATATTGTCTCTGTCAAAAATAGAGCAGGAGGACAAAGAGGAATAGATCTTGCCCTTGCACTTGCATACGATTATTCTCTTGGAATAGACAGATTAACCGCTGAGATATACTGTGTCATAAACAGCGATGATACTAATTTTTGTAAACAATCCAGATATGTTGAAAGATTTGCTCTTGGTCAGAGGATAGCAAATGATCTTACAAATAATGGTGCGGTTTCTTCAGTTCTTAACAGTTTCTTTGGAACGAGAGTAAGATAATGGCAACAGATCCAAGAAATCCAAAACCACAAACCCAATCAACGATTAATCTTGAGGCTTTTGCCAAAGCAAAGATACAAGAAGTCATTCGTCGTAAAGAATTAGAAAGAACAAACTATCAAGAACCAGATGATACTTGTGATTGTGATGACTTTGTTACAGATCCACCCAATCCACCAGTAAATCCAAGAAGAAGAAGACCACCAAAACCTCCTGTTCCTCCGAGGCCGCCAGTGGTTCCGCCTCCTTTGCCTCCACCTCCAGTGAGATTTCAGGCTCCACAATTGCCTAATCCAGTTCCTCCTTTTATTGCTCCACCTCCAATAATTTTCCCACCACCAGTGATAGTGGATGATGGTGGTGGAGATACTGGTGGAACAACAGAACCACCGACAACAACTACCACAGAGGGACCAGTTACCACAGAAGGACCGCCAACGACAGGCGGCGGTGATGATGTTTGGGAAAGTCGTATTCCTTGTTGTGGTTTTTCTAGAACAGGAAATCCAAATCCATCCGATACAGAATTATCTCTTGCAGCAGAAGAAAGCACACATAGCGGTGAGTTTCGTAATGGATGTTATCCTATGTGTGGACTAGAAAAATATCGTGAGTTTCTTTCTTCTGGTGCAGGATTTTGTAATCGTCAGGGGATACAGATATGCCAATGTATTGCCCGAAATAATCCATCGAATCCTTGTTATCAAGGAAATGGACAAGTTTCACCACCTGGTGCAAGCCTAACAACAACTTCAATGTTCAAAAAAGAATTACTTCCAACACAATACCCATCTCCTGCGGCTTATTATGCCGACAGATTGGTTTCTACATAAATGAGATAATCTGGAGATATCATGGCCGAAAGACCGTATGTTGTAAATGCTTATGTAATCAATCTACTCAACGCTGCTCCCGTAGAGAATATGCGTCCGAGTCTTGGTTCTTTGATTCAAAGAAAAACCATAGATATTGGTTGCTATCCATTTCCATTCATGGTTGATGAGAATAATGTTCCTCTAGACGGAAGAGGTAATGGAACAAGACTTGTTCCATATTGGTGTTCAGAAAATACCTATGCCCGTGTATATGGAGATCAAACATATAACAACGGAAATATTGTTTGGAACAATGGTATTGGTAAGATTGTTTCCCGATCTAGTGGATTTTCTGCTGCTGCATATCAATATGATTCTCAATTAGGAGTAACATATCCCACATTCCGCATTAATACGGCATTTATAGGTTTAGATAATACCGTGCCAGTTGAATGGTTATCACTTCGTGATTCTTATTTTTCAGCACAGGGAAGCGAAGATAGACCAAAATTTGGAGAGGGTGCGACTTTCAATATTGCAAATAATATTGTATTCAAGATATGGTCTGGTCTTACTATAACTCCAATCAATAATGGTCTTGATGGATCAACATTCACTCTTGATCTTATGAGAACTTATGCTGCTGCTGGAGGAACATACAGCGGATTGCTTGATCGCTACAACTATGAATGTTTAGATCAGGTGTTCAATAATCCTGCCTTTGGAGTTGTTGGAATTGATCCAAACTCTTTCTGGGAAGGATCTGGTGCAAGTTTTGGATCATCGGGAAGTCTTACTGGTGAAAACTTTTTACTCGCAACAGTTCTTGGTGGAGACAATTCTGGAAGTCTATTTGTATATGAAAAACCCACAGATCCTTTCTACGAACAAATTGTTGGAGGAGCATCGGGATCTACTCTCACTGGAAAAGATCTCGCAGTAAACATCTATAGTCTTGGAAATCCAACTCCTTTTGTTGGTCCACGGGATCCTGCTGGTGGATATATCGACACAATGGCACTTCTGATGGGAACAAATCAAAAAATAGGAGTTCTTGTTGGAACTGGCGGAACAGCATCTCTTCGTGCTCTTGATTTCAATAATCCCTGCGCTGCTTCTTTCAAATATAGAGAAGACACAGAACTAGGAGTATGGGGATATGAAGTTGAGAAAATAGAAGTATCAGAAGAACCTTTTGAAGGAGATGGCGGTGTTGCTGAAATTGGTTGTAATGTTCCGACATTTATAGAGTACATCAATGGTCCAAGTGCCGCTGCTGATGGCATTCCTCATCCTGTTTCTTGGATATTTTGGAAAAAACCTACAAATAGTTCTGACTATGTTCAAGGATATGTCAATGCTCCTGTGCAGTCTGAAGAGGGATTGACAATCGAAAGACTAGAGGGAATACACGATCACCTGTGCTATGAGTACTATGAAGGCCAAACTCTGAAGAGTCGTATTTATTACCCAATCAATCCATTGAATAAAGATTGGTATGATGCGAATGTCGGAGTCAAATACACTTCTGCGGATGTAGGTGCGCAGAGTTTTGGAAGCACTATAGATAAAAAATACGAAACTGCTTTTCCAGAAACTTTCAGTGGAGCAGGATCTTTTCCAAATCCAATAAGTCTTAAAACACTCGTTACAACAGTGATAAATGGAGGTCTTGAAACTATTGAATTGAAAGACTCAATTGGTTCAAATAGAATTTTATCTTCATTAAAGGGATCTATGTTCCCCTATTTTATACCTCTTGCATCAATGGGTATGAGTGGAATAGGAGATAATGCACAAGGTGCATTAGACATATCAGGAGAATTCAGTAATTTTGAAGGTCGTTGGACAGAGCAAAATCTGCTTGTCGAGGGATCAACGGAACTACAAGAAAGATATCGTTACTATGCAGATGGCGTTTCCTCTGCTGCTTCTTTTGAAACAAATGCACCTGCTCCTCTGGTCGTTGAAATTTCATCAAAACCCGACTTTCGACTCTTCTCTTGGAATGCACTTTCCCGCATTCAACCATTGATCAAAGGAACACAGACTCCATTGAAGAGTTCATTCCAATTTATCCCACAATCTGGACAAGCAAATGATATTCTTGGATCTCTTCAGTATGGAGCATCAACAACTTCAAACAAGCAAACTATTACTATTGGTGATTCTGAAATCATTTTGAATCCTTTGTCGTATCCTCCTGCTGCACTTGATACTAGTAGTAGTTTTGGACTAGAGTATCGGACAGATACTCCTCTTTCTTGTCCAAATTACATTAGTGTTATTAGAAATGCAAATACTAATAGCACAGATGCATCAAATCCAGGATTAACAGCACACAAGACTCTTATTGCACAAGAACAGTTTGGAGTTAATTTACGAAATACTGTTGGGGATTTCGAAAATACTGCTGGAAATGTTCCTGCTAACTGGTCATTTAATTTCTATAGAGTATTCTCTTCTGGTCCCGATAACCATCCAAATGTGTTAGGAAGTTTTTATTCTCAATGGTCGAGTACAGTCCTGCTTGGAGCAAAAAACTTCTTCTTTACTGATACCAATAGTCCCACTATAAGTGCCAATACCGATAAACTTGTTGTATTTGGCTCTCCCTACTATTTGTCGGAGGCTGAATGGGAAATTGCGTATGGAGGAGGTGGTCAAGAGAATCCACCACTAAACTGGTGGGAAAATGTTGATACAAGGAATTACAATATAAATGGAACTGTTTCTGCAATCCGAGATCTTTTGTCCAATCCAAACCCAGAAGACAAATGGAATACCGATGTCAATGCTGACCTTCCTTATCTTAAAGCATCTCCGTATCTAAACACCGATGGAGATCTTCAACTAGACGCATTGACGACAGGAAACGGAATAGAGAGAGCACTAGGAAAAGGTCTTCATCCTTCTTTTGTCTATCGTCTTTTCACAACAAATGCTTTTGGATTTTTTGATGCATTTGACGATAACCAAACGCAAACCGCTTATACCTCTTGTGCAAAAGGTTGGACTGCTGGTCGTTCCGAAAATGGAACTATTAGAATCTACGATTGCGATGAGTTACCAGAGGTCAATTTTTTGCTCCAAAATTTGTCATATTTTACCGCAGGAGAAACAGGTTGCGGACAATACGGACTAACTGATCCAACACAAGCAACAGATACTCCGGATGGAGCAGATTTCTTTGGAAGATTCAAAATCAAAAGGGAAACAAGTAGTGGGATTGGTGGTACTGTACCTGTGCAGTACGCTTATTTCTCTTCTTATTTTGCACCAAATTCAGAGGATTATAATTTTCAAAATCAAAACTGTGTCTCTGGATCTGGTTCGGTTTCAGATCCCCCAATAGGAGCAACTCTTACCTCTTTTGGGTTAACTTTTGCACAGGCTTTAGCGGGAATATCGTTTGGTTCTTTCCAAACAGATTATACTAACAAGAAATTCCTTCGTGATTCGGTATTTGGATATACGGGAAGTACAGCCCCCACAGCAAACAATTTTCAGTACACAGTTGCAGACTGGCTACAGGGAAAACTTGAAGCGATGTTGCAGTATTTCAACACAAATAGATTGAATACGAATCCCCAAATACAAGCAAATGTACAAAAGATACGAGAAGTTTTCACAGAAATGTATGGGAACCTGTTCTCAAATTACGATGGTGAATTTGAAAATGTAAAGAAATACGAACTATGGGCAATACAGCCTAGATGTGTTCGTGAGTGGGATGCAGATTGTCGTAGAATAGCAAATGAATCATTTCTTCGATTTGCTTCATTCGACCCATCAACTGTATTCTACAGCGAAGAAGTTGATTCAGATATTCCACCAGAAAAAATAAGAACTAGACCTTCTATATCTCAAATCCAAAAACCAACAGGAATTAATACAACAGCCATAACAACAGATGATATTATTCCTAAAAATGAAGGATTTATTAGTGCGTTCCGAACAGTCTATATCGAACCTCTTGGAAAGGCAACAGATGTCCTAGCAACAGAAGCACAAGCAGTTCCCCGTGCAACAATAAGCAGTACAGTTTTTGGCAAAATCTCAACAGTAATTGATAGTAGCGGTTTCCTTCGTGATGTCAATGTCATAACATTTGAATCTGGATTTGGTACAAAGATCACAGGAAATTCAGGAAGCAATACAGTTACATTTGCAGTTGAAGGATTGACACTTGGTTCTCTTGGTGATATTTCTTTCTCTACAGGTCCAAGTCAGAACGATGTTCTTATATACGACACAGAACTAGGAAAATGGATTAATGTCCCATTCTCAACAATGATGCTACAGTATGGTGGCTGGACTGCGGATGAAAACTTCTTCTATCAGACTACCCCACCAACAGAAGGAATAACTCTTGGATCCCGTTGGATGGACTCAAATACAGGTATTGAATATATCTACATTGATGACGGCGATTCAAATCAATGGATACAGGCGGTATAAGCAATGCCATTAAATTTTCCACTAGGTCCAACACTTGATCAGATCTACGCTACAGGCGGAAGGTCTTGGATTTGGAATGGTTATGGATGGAATGTACGAACTACTCCAATTACAGGTGCAACTGGAGCGACAGGTGAACAAGGTATCCAAGGTGCAACTGGAGCGACAGGTGCAACAGGATCTCAAGGCATCCAAGGTGCTACAGGTGCAACTGGAGCGACAGGTGAACAAGGTATCCAAGGTGCAACTGGAGCGAC
>Ga0172372_10003037_pt1 | contig 25006 bp, 18 predicted proteins | sample LakKiv5m_2_FD_114544 | JGI IMG/M metagenome (GOLD analysis project Ga0172372, IMG submission 114544) | Freshwater microbial communities from Kabuno Bay, South-Kivu, Congo - kab_092012_9.5m | ecosystem: Environmental > Aquatic > Freshwater > Lake | place: Democratic Republic of the Congo...
AACCGCGACCCCTTCGCGCGATAGCCGCATCAGTTGCGGGTGTTCAATGATGCAGGGCGCGCACCAGGACGCCCAGAAATTCACCAGCACCGGCCCCGGCAAGGGACCGCGCAAATCCTCGGCGGTCAGGGCGGGTAGATCAACGCCTTCCAAGGCGGGCAGGCTGAAATCGGGTGCGGGTTTGCCGAGCAGGACAGAAGGCACGCCGCGCGGGTTATAGCTGCCATCCTGCAAGCCTTGCAGCATGGCGTAAAAGCCAACCCCTGCCGCCGCGGCCAGCCCCACAGGCGCATATAGCATCCAACGCCGTGGACGCTTGGGAGAAGCCGCGTCACTCATGCCGGTGCGGGCGCGGCCTTGCGCGAAGGTGCAGAAACACGAATGCGCCGATCTGACAGCGATAGCCCGCCACCCAAAGCCATGATGCCCGCACCAAACCAGATCCAGGGCGCCAGCGGATTGTGATGCAACCGCACCACGCCACCGCCATCACGCTCATCACCGAGGACGGCGTAAAGATCACGCAAAGCATTGGTGTGGATCGCCGCCTCGGTGGTGTTCATGCGCCCCACCGGGAAGAAGCGTTTTTCAGGCGTCAGCACCGTTACCACCCGCCCATCCGCCAGTACCGTGATGGTGGCGCGGCGCGATGACCAATTTGGCCCCTGCACATCGCGAATGCTCTCGAGCCGCCATTCATAGCCCGCCAGCCGCGTTGATTGCCCAGGCTTGAGTTCCACCAGCGCATCGGTGGCAAGACCCATTCCCGCAAGGCCCGCAAACATCACACCCATGCCGGCATGGGCAATCGCGCCGCCCCAGGCAGCGCGCGGCAGCCCGCGAGCCCGATTCCACGCCTGGGATGGCCTGCGGAAGGCCGCGACGCGGTCCAGAATATCCGCCGCCGCCCCGGCAATCAGCCAGGCGGCGGCGGCAAAGCCAAGCGCCGGCCAGACATGATAGCCCGCGATCAACAGCGTCAGAAACGCCGCCGCTACCGCCAGCAGCCCAACCCACCAAAGCCTCTGCAGGGCGCCCGCCAAATCGGCGCGCTTCCAGGCAAGCAGCGGCCCGACCGCCATCGCGGCAACCAAGGGAATCGCCAATGGCGCTGTCGCCGCATTGAAGAAGGGCGCACCCACCGAGATTTTCGCACCAAACAGGATATCGGCGAACATCGGCCACAGCGTGCCCACCAGAACCACGGCGGTGATGGAACAGAGCAGCAGATTATTCAGCACCAGCGCGCCTTCACGCGAGATTGGCGCAAAAATCCCGGTGCCACCCAAGCGCGGCGCGCGCCAGGCGAACAACGCCAGGGCCCCCGCCACATAGGCCATCAGCAGCCCCAGAATGAACACACCGCGCGCCGGGTCATTGGCGAAAGCATGCACGGAATTCAACACGCCAGAGCGCACCAGGAAGGTGCCCAGCAAGGACATGCCAAAGGCCAAAATCGCCAGCAGCACGGTCCAGATTTTCAGGCTTTCGCGCTTTTCGACAACTATGGCGCAATGCAGCAACGCCGCACCAATCAGCCAAGGCAGCAGGGACGCGTTTTCCACCGGGTCCCAGAACCAATAACCACCCCAACCCAATTCGTAATAGGCCCACCAGGACCCAAGCGCGATGCCTAGCGTCAGGAAGGACCACGCCGCGAGTGACCAGGGCCGCACCCAACGCCCCCAAGCCGCGTCCACCCGCCCTTCCAAAAGTGCGGCCACCGCAAAGGCAAAAGTCACCGCATAACCAACATAACCCAGGTAGAGCATCGGCGGATGCAAGGCGAGGCCAAGATCCTGCAACAAGGGATTGAGCCCCTGCCCATCCATCGGCGGCGGCCAAACACGCTCAAAGGGGTTGGAGGTGAAAATGATGAAGCCCAAAAACCCTGCCGCGATCAGCCCCAGAATGCCAATCACGCGCGCTTGCAGCGCACTCGGCAAATCGCGCCCGAAGCCCGCCACGGCGCCACCACAAAGCGCCAGGATCAGCACCCATAGCACCATGGAGCCTTCATGATTGCCCCAGGCGCCTGAGAATTTATAGATCAGCGGCTTCGCCGAATGGCTGTTCAGCACTACGTTGGAAACGGTGGTGTCATTCACCGCAAAGGCCCAGAGCAGCGCGGCGAAAGCGGCCGCAATCGCAATCAACTGCGCCACCGCCAAAGGTGCGGCCAGCGCCATCAGCCGCGCATCGGCGCGATGCGCGCCAACCAAGGGCAAGACCGATTGCACCAGGGCCAGAATGCAGCCAAGCGCCAGCGCGAAATGACCAAGTTCGCCGATCATCCGCCTCTCCTTGGTGCGGTATTCCATTCCGCCGGGGGCGGTGCCGCGCCTTGTGCCGGGTTCCAATGGCCAGCGCGCTTCAGCGCATCGGCAACCTCGGGCGGCATATAGGTTTCATCATGCCGCGCGAGCACTTCACGCGCGCGGAAAACGCCATCGGGCTGCATCATGCCAAGCGTGACAACGCCCTGCCCTTCGCGAAACAAATCCGGCAGTACGCCGGCGTAGGAGACGCGAATGACATGCGCGCCATCGGTCACACGAAAATTGGCGGTTGGCTTGCCGTCTGCACCCGTGCCGCGTTCCAGGCTACCTGCTTCCACCAGCCCGCCCAAACGAAAGGCGCGATTGGCCGGCGGCGCTTCACGCATGATGTCTGACGGCGAACGGAAAAACACCAGATTGTCCTGAAACGCCGTCAGCGTCAGCGCGGTGGCGCTGCCAAGCCCAAGCCCGCACAGCAGCAGAACATAAAGCCGGCGCTTTTTGCGAGTCATGGCCGGTCTCCGCGCGGGTCCAATTCCGCGAGCAAGCGCTTGGCCGCGGCATGGCGACGCGCAGCATCCACAACCAAAGCGCCAAAGCCAATCACGACCAGCGCATAGGATGCGGTGATGAATAATGCGTGGCTCATGCGCCCAAAGCCTCCTCGCGCCGGGCGCGGGCCAATTGCAGGGCGCGGATGCGGCGTTCCATGACGGCAGCGCGTGTGCGTGCCAGCACCACCGCGCCAAACAGCAGCGAAAAGCCAAGCGCGCAGGTCAATAATGGATAAAGGATATCCACATGCATGCCCGGCGCATCAAAGCGCGTGACGGAAGCCGGCTGATGCAGCGTATTCCACCAATCCACGCTGAATTTCACGATCGGGATATTCACAATGCCCACCAGCGCCAGGATCGCGCCAACCCGCGCGCCGCGTTCCTGATCTTCAAAGGCGCGCGTCAGCGCCGCGTGACCAAGCCACAGGAAAAACAGCACCAGGACGGAAGTGAGCCGCGCATCCCAGACCCACCAAGTGCCCCACATGGGCCGACCCCATAGGCTGCCTGTTGCCAAACAAAGCGCCGTCACCAAGGCACCCACCGGCGATAATTCGCGCGCAAAAAGATCCGCCAAGGGATGGCGCCAGATCAGCGACATCACAGAAGCGCCAGCCAGCGCAGTATAACCACCCATGGCCAGCCAAGCCATCGGCACATGCACATACATGATGCGCACCGTCTCACCCTGCTGCCAATCAGCGGGCGAGGCGAACAAGCCCCAGACCAGCCCCGCACCCAGCACCAGCGCCGCCGCCACCCAAAGCCATAGCTGCACGCGGGCCGAGGCGCGCAGGAAGCGTCCGGGATTGGCAAAGCGATGCAGCGAACGCGCGCCAGGGGCGGCACCGCTCGGGCTGCTGTCAGCTTTGGCTGTCATTCTCATGTCCACCTGGTCAGACTAGCCTAGATATCCAGCGGGTGGAATCACCCGCTTGCCTCCTTGCCAGCTTCACATGGGGGGCTGTGGGTCGCCAAGGGAGTCCCCCCACCTCGAAAACCGACCCCAGGCTTATTGAAGCGCGGCGCATCTGGCGTTACCTGATTGTCATGCGCTCCGCCGGGGCCAAGGGGGATCAAATAACGCCATGCCAGCAGCCAGGACCTCAGCGCCCGCTTCCCGCTGGCTGGTGAAATCCGAACCCGATGCCTTTTCCTGGGACCAGCAGGTCGCCAATGGCGTGGAACCCTGGACGGGCGTGCGCAATCACCTCGCCAAACGGAACCTGATGGCGATGAAAAAGGGTGACCTTGCTTTCTTCTATCATTCCAACATCGGCAAGGAGGTTGTGGGCGTGGTCGAGGTGGCGCGCGAAGCCTATCCCGACCCGACCGCCGAGGAAGGCTCATCCTGGGTCTGCGTGGATATGCGCGCAGTGGGGGCCATGCCAAAGCCTGTGGGGCTGGCTGCCATCAAGGCTGAACCGGCGCTGGCAGATGTCGCGCTGATCCGCCAATCGCGCCTTTCCGTCATGCCCATCGCGCCGGAGCATTGGGCGGTGATTGCCCGCATGGGCGGCTGGGCAGGTAAATGAGCAAGCCAGAACGTGCGCTTTGCGCGCTTGAGGATATCCCCGATGGCGGGTCCAAGGGCTTTCCCGCGGCACCGGGCGCCTTCATGGGGCTATTCGCCGTGCGGCGCGGCAGCGCGGTTTGGGTCTATGTGAATTCCTGCCCGCATATCGGCCTGCCGCTTGACCCCGTGCCGGATCGCTTTCTGGATGCCAAGCGCCAGCACATCCTCTGTTCCGCCCATGGCGCGCGGTTTGAGATTGGCTCGGGCGAATGCGTCTCCGGCCCCTGTTACGGGGAAGCCCTGGAAGCCGTGTCAGTGCGGGTGGATGAGGCTGGTCAGGTGCTGGTGCCTGCCGATGCAGGGCTTTGAGCCGATTTCACTTGGCCGGATAATGTTTTAGAGCATTCTTGTTGATATTCCTTCTGCGCAAGGGTTTTGCATGTCGGCTTGGCAATTCTGGATTGATCGCGGCGGCACTTTCACCGATATCGTCGCGCGCGACCCTGCCGGGCGGCTTTCGACGCTGAAACTGCTCTCCGAAAACCCAGAACGCTACAAGGACGCTGCCGTTGCCGGCATTCGCCAATGCCTTGGCCTGGCTGCCGGCGCGGCTATCCCGCCCGGGCTGATCGAGGCGGTGAAAATGGGCACCACGGTCGCCACCAATGCGCTCTTGGAACGCAAGGGTGAACGTGTTCTGCTGCTGGTCAATCGCGGCTTTGCTGACCTGCTACGCATCGGCAATCAGGCGCGGCCCCGCCTGTTCGATCTTGATGTGCGCCTGCCGGAATTGCTGCATGAACGCGCCGTTGAAATCGGCGGGCGTGTCGCGGTTGATGGCACGGAATTGGAAACCTTGGATGAGGCTGCGGCGCGTGAGGCGTTGCGCGCCGCACATCGCGAAGGCTTCCGCGCTGTCGCCATTCTGATGATGCATGCCTGGGCGCATCCGGCGCATGAGGAACGGCTTGGCGCCATCGCCCGCGAAGAAGGTTTTGCGCAAATCTCCTTGAGCCACCGTGCGAGCCCCTTGCCGCGCATTGTGCCGCGTGGCGATACCACCGTGGTGGATGCCTATCTGTCGCCCATTCTGCGCCGCTATGTGGATCAGGTGGCGGCGGAATTGCCCGGTGTACGGCTTTACTTCATGCAATCAAGCGGCGGCCTCACCGAAGCCGGGCATTTCCAGGGGAAGGATGCGATTCTCTCTGGCCCGGCTGGCGGGATTGTCGGTGCGGCACGTACCGCGGCGATGGGTGGGTTTGAGCGCATCATTGGCTTTGACATGGGCGGCACTTCCACCGATGTCGCGCTTTACGCCGGCGCCTTTGAACGTGCGTTCGAAACGGAAGTCGCTGGCGTGCGCATGCGCGCACCGATGATGGCGATCAATACGGTCGCTGCCGGTGGTGGTTCCATTCTGCATTTCGATGGCGCGCGGTTTCGGGTGGGGCCGGATTCGGCCGGCGCCGTGCCGGGGCCGGCCTGTTATCGGCGCGGCGGACCACTTACGGTCACAGATGCGAATGTCATGGTGGGCAAGATCCAGCCGCATCATTTCCCGGCGATTTTCGGCCCCGAGGGCGATCAGCCCTTGGATGCGGCGATTGTCGCGGAGAAATTCGCGGCCCTGGCGGCGGAGATCGGCCAGGCGCAAAGCAAGCCATCGCCCGATCCGCGCGCGGTGGCGGAAGGGTTTTTGCGCGTTGCGGTCGCCAATATGGCGAATGCCATCAAGCAGGTTTCGATCCAAAAGGGCCATGACGCGACACGCTTCGCGCTGCAATGCTTCGGCGGTGCGGGCGGGCAACATGCCTGTTTGGTCGCTGATGAATTGGGCATGGAAACAGTGTTTATCCATCCCTTTGCTGGTGTTCTTTCCGCCTATGGCATGGGCCTCGCGGATCAGGCGGTGATCCGTGAAGCGGCAGTGGAAGCACCCTTCACCGCTGATGCCATCAATGATCTCACCACGCGGCTTGAAGCGCTGGTGGCAGCGGGGCGGGAAGAATTGGCGCGCCAGGGAGCCAACCCCGCACGGTTGCAAGCGGCACGCCGGCTTCATCTGCGCTATGCCGGCACGGATACTTTCCTGCCTGTGGCCTTTGGCACGCATCAGGACGTGCTGGCGGCGTTCACGGAAGCGCATCGCCGCCGCTTTGGTTTCGCCACACCGGAACGCCAGGTGATTGTTGAAGCTTGCATCGCGGAAGTGACCGCCCCCGGTGAGGAAGTGCGCGAAGCGGCGCTGCCGCCGCGTGCCGCGGGTGAAGCGCCAAAGCCCTTGGACAGCATCGCGCTTTTCACCGGCGGCGCGGAACATGCAGCCCCGGTGCATGACCGGGATGCGCTGTGCGCGGGGGATCGCATCACGGGGCCGGCGTTGCTGCGCGAATCCAATGCCACCACCGTGGTCGAACCTGGCTGGGAAGCGGAGGTTACCGCACGCAATCATTTGGTGCTGCGCCGCATCGCGGCCCGAGCGCGCGCAGCGGATATCTTGGCTTCAGACCGGCCTGATCCGGTAATGCTCGAGCTTTTCAACAATCTGTTCATGAGCATTGCCGAACAAACCGGCGCGGTGCTGCAAAACACCAGCCTGTCGGTGAATATCAAGGAACGGCTTGATTTCTCCTGCGCGATTTTCGATGCGACCGGCGCGCTGATTGCCAATGCGCCGCACGTGCCGGTGCATCTTGGCGCGATGGGGGAGAGTGTGCGCACCGTGATCCGCACGCGCGGTGCGACACTGAAGCCCGGCGATGTGGTGGCGCTCAATAATCCCTATAATGGCGGCACGCATTTGCCGGATGTGACCGTGATTACGCCGGTCTTTGATGCGGCGGGCACATCCATCCTGTTTTTTGTGGGATCGCGCGGGCATCACGCCGATATTGGTGGCCTGACACCTGGGTCCACGCCGCCGCTGTCGCGCATGCTGGAAGAAGAAGGCGTGGTGATTGATGATTTCCTGCTGGTGGATGGTGGGCATTTTCGCGAAGCGGCGTTTCGCGCGCTGCTTGCGGGCGCGCGCTATCCCGCGCGCAGCCCGGATGTGAATGTGGCCGATATCAAGGCGCAAATCGCTTCCAATGAAAAAGGCGTGCAGGAATTGCAGCGCGCCGTGGCGGATTACGGGCTGTCTACCGTCAGCGCCTATATGCGACATGTGATGGATAATGCCGAAGAAAGCGTGCGCCGCGTGTTGGAAACGCTGCCTGATGGCAAATTCGAAACCAGCATTGATGATGGCGCGCCACTGAAAGTCGCCATTCGTGTTGACCGTGCCGCGCGCAAGGCAGTGATTGATTTCACCGGCACCGGCGCGCAACGCCCGAGCAATTTCAACGCGCCATCGGCAGTCTGCCGCGCGGTGGTGCTGTATTGCTTCCGATGCCTGGTGGGTGAGGATATTCCGCTCAATGATGGATGCCTGAAGCCCTTAGAAATCGTGATCCCGGAAGGGACTTTCCTGTCACCGCGCCCCGGCGCCGCGGTGGTGGCCGGCAATACCGAAGTCAGTCAAATGACCTGCAATGCGCTGCTCGCTGCACTTGGCGCTTGCGCTTCTGCCCAGGCCACCATGAACAACCTGCTGTTTGGTGATGCGCGCTACCAATACTATGAGACCATCTGTGGCGGCATTGGCGCGGGGCCAGGTTTCAATGGCACTGGCCCGGTGCAAACCCATATGACCAATACGCGCATGACCGATCCTGAGATTTTGGAACTGCGCTACCCCGTGCGGCTTGAGGAATTTTCCATCCGGCGCGGCTCCGGCGGTGCGGGGCGCTGGCGCGGTGGTGATGGATCGCGCCGACGCATTCGCTTCCTGCATCCGATGGAAGCGGTGATTGTGGCATCGCGCCGTAACGTCGCCCCGTATGGGCTGCAAGGTGGTGCCGATGGCGCTGCAGGCCAGCAATGGGTGGAACGCGCCGATGGCAGCATTCAGTGGCTGGGGGGCAGCGATTCCGCGCATCTCGCTTCTGGTGAAGTGCTTGGCATTGAAACGCCGGGCGGTGGTGGCTGGGGGGCGACAAGCTGAAATCGCGCCGCAGCCTTTTCGCGCTTTTGTTCTTCGGCGTCGCGCTTGCGGCGGTCTGGATCGGGCCGCGTTTGATCTCCTGGGAAGGGCAGCGCAACACCCTCGCGGCCCTCGCGGCGGAACGGCTAGGCCGACCGATTGCCCTGCAAGGACCGCTCCGCGTCACGCTGCTGCCGCAGCCCGTTCTTGAAGCGGATGAGGTCCATCTGGGGCAGGATGAAGGCGGGCTTGGCGTGAAGGCGCAAACGCTGCGCCTGAAGCTTGGCCTTTTCCCGCTGATCATGGGGCGTCTTGAAGCGCGCGATCTGGTGCTGGTGGGCGCGGATATCCGTCTGCCCTGGCCTTTGCCCGCTGCCGGTGCGCTCCGCCCGCCGCCCTGGCTTTCGGATTTCGCCGCGCGCATTGAAGCAAGCCGCGTCACGCTTGGTGAAGTAGTCTTGGAAAATGTCGCGGCAAGACTGGTCGCGCCTGGCCCCTTGGATGCGGTGCGCCTGGAAGGCAGTTTTATGCGCGCGGGGGCCGAAGCGCGCTTTCAGGCCGTGCTTGGCCGACCTGGCTATGATGGCATCGGCACATTGGAATTGCGGCTGAACGGGCAAGGCGCGTCGCTGGTCACGCGCGGTGCGCTACTCGCCGAAGGTGGCTATGAAGGGCGCGTTGAAGCCTCCGGCGCTTATCTTTCCGCCTTTCTGCCGGCGCCCGCACTGCCCTTCCGCATCACTGGCCGTATTCGCGCGAGCGAGGACCGCATCATCACCCCCGATCTGGCGGTGGAATTTGATGGCGGCACCGGTCGCACCGCAGCGGAAATCCAACTGACGCGGGATGCGAAAATGGATCTGGCCGTCAGCATGAACCGGCTTGATCTCGATCCCTGGATCGCCGCCATGCGCGCCGCGCGCGATTGGCCCTTTCCAATTGTGCTGGATGTGGCTGCCGAATCAGCACGCTGGCAGGGCAAGGAATTGCGCCGCTTCAAGGCGGGCATTGCGCGTGAAGGTGCGCGCATGATGCTGACGGATATCGCAGCGCTTTTGCCCGGAGAGGTTGAGTTGGAAGCGCGCGGTGCCACACTTGGCGAAAGGCTGGAATTGGCACTCAGCATTTCCGGCCCCAGCCTGCGCGATGGTCTCGCGGCTTTTGGCTTTACGGTTGCAGCGCCGGACCCTGCACGACTGCGCCGCTTTGAAGGGCGCGGGCGCGTGGTGCTGGAACCCAGCCTTGTTGAGGCATCGGAATTTTCGCTGCTGTTGGATGGCCAGCGCTTTGCCGGCGCCGGTGCGCTCCGCCTTGGCGCGCGGCCCGCACTCGGGCTTGGGCTTTCGATTGATGCGCTTGCCTTGGATGGCTTGCTTGCCGAAAACCTGAGTTGGCAGGCCGCGAATGAAGCGCTGCAAGGCTTTGATGCCAATCTGCGCGTAACCGCAGGCCGGCTGGAATGGCAGGGCCAGGCGCTGGATGGCGTTGCGCTGGATGCAACGCTTGAAGCAGGCAGGCTTGCCGTGCAGCGGTTTTCTGCGCGCCAGGGCAGCGCCAATATCTCCGCCTCAGGCGCTATTGCGCTTGGCGCCACGCCAAGCCTTGCCGATGCCGCGCTTGAGGTTTCCGCCCCCATGGCAAACGCCTTGCCGCCGATGCTGCTGGAAGCGCTGCCCCTGCCGGCGGGGCTGGCGGCGCTGCCGGCCACGCTGCGCCTGCGCGGCAATGGCAGCGCTGAGGCACTCAGCCTTGTTGCCGAAGCCCTGCTGGAAGATGCGCAGCTTGATGCCTATGCAGTGCTTGACCTGCCGAAGGCAGAGGCGCAGGGCAGCATGACCTTCCGCCACCCCAACGCTGCGCGGCTTTACGGCCAGATTCTTGGCCGCGAGGAACCGGGCTGGATGGGTGAGGGCTCGGCTTCCTTCATTGCGCGCATGGCAATGGAAGGGGGCGTCGTCACGCTGCCCTTTTTCAGCATGGTCGCCGCCGAAACACGCGCCGCCGGTGAGGCGCGGTTGGAAATGAATGGCGCGCGCCCCAATCTGACCTTGAAGCTGGCGGCAGAAAACCTGGCCCTGCCCGCGCCTGATCTGACAGATCAGGAACCACTGCCGCTTGCTGCCTTGGCAGGTTTTGATGGCAGCTTCGCCTTGAGCGCGGCGCGCATTGCCGTTTTGGGCCTGCCGCCGGTGGAAAATGCCGAAGCCACGCTGATGCTGGAAAATGGTCAGCTCCGGTTTGATGGCTTTCGTGCTGCGCTGACCGGCGGGCAGATGGAAGGGCGTGGCAATTTCGATACCAGCGCGCAACCGCCGCGACTGGAAGCGAGTTTTGAAATCACCGGCGCAACACTGGCGCATCCGATTTTTGACCTGCCGCTTGATCTAGCCGCAGGCAGGCTTGCGCTGGCCGGCCGGCTTGCCGCTTCGGGTCATGCACCGGCGGCGCTTGTTTCCTCACTGGAAGGTTCCGGGCGCTTTCTGTTGGCGGATGGCGTGGTCGCCGGGGTTGCGCTGCGTGATGCCTATGCCGCAGCCGGAATCGCCGATCCTGTTGCGGCCGAGGCTGCCTTGCGCCGCGCCCTTCTGGGCGGCGCCAGCGCGGTGGAGCGGTTGGAAGGCGGCTGGCACATCAGCACCGGGCGGCTTTCATTTCAGGAAGCGAATTTGGCGGCCGAGGGCGGTGTTTCTGCCCGCGTCACCGGCTCGTTGGATTTGCCGCGCGCAACAATTGATATCGGCTTTGCGCTGCGCCCGCCAATGGCCGAGGCCCCCGAGATTGGGCTGCGTTTTTCTGGCCCGGCGGCGGCCCCGCAACGCCTGCCGGATATCGCGCCCTGGGCGCGCTGGCGGGCCGAGCAGCGTTGAGGCTATCCGCGCCTTGGGCGAAAGCTTTCAGCAGCCACAACCAACCGGCGTACCAGCCCGGCCTTCAAGCCCCGCGGTCTGATAGCCATCGCGTTTCCACCAATCCAAGCCGCCGATCAATTCACGCACCTTGAAACCAAGGGTCAGCAATTTGAGCGCAGTTTTGGTTGACCCATTGCAGCCAATACCATCGCAATAGCAGATGTAGGTCTTCGATTCATCCAATGCTTCGGTGCTGAAAGTCGAAATACCCCGATGCGGCAGGTTGATCGCACCGGGGATATGTTCCTTGGCAAAGGCGGCTTCGGATCGGCCATCCACGACCACCACGGCCTCTCCATCGCTGATCGCGACATGCAGATCCCAGGAATCCATCTCAAAAGGCGAGTTTGCTTTGATAATGGGCCATCTGTTCGATAGACATTCCCGATTCCTTTCAGCGTGCTGGCAGTTTTTGGATGGCCTTACTCGGCCGCAATCGCCGGCGCTTCGCTCATGGGCATCGGCAGGTATTGCGCATAGTCGCGCGGCACCACATGCCAGAAGCGCCCGCGTTCCGTCGCCCATTCATTGAGCAAGCGCGCGGCAAAGCGGCTGCCGGTTTCCGCCACATGGCGCGCGATCAGATCGCGCAAAGCTTCCTCCCAATGCGGATGCGAGAGCCGCGACCAAAGCAGCGTTTCCGGATTGATGCGCTTTTCAAACGTGCCGTCCGCATCATAAATGAAGGCTTGGCCGCCGGTGAAACCCGCGCCGTAATTATCGCCAACTGCACCCAGGATCACCACCGTGCCGCCGGTCATGTATTCACAGCCATTGGCGCCGCAGCCTTCCACCACGGCAGTGGCGCCGGAATTGCGCACGGCAAAACGCTCACCCGCCTGACCGGCGGCGAAAAGCTCCCCAGCGGTTGCACCATACAGCACGGTATTGCCGATGATGGTATTTTCATTCGAGATCAGGTTGGATGAAGGCGCGGGGCGCACCACAATGGAAGCGCCCGATAGCCCCTTGCCAACATAATCATTGGCATCGCCAAAAACCTCCAGCTTCAAGCCGCGCACGCCAAAGGCGCCGAGTGATTGCCCAGCACTGCCCCGCAGCCGCACGGTCAAGTGCCCGGCTTGCAGCCCTGTCATGCCGAATTGCCGCACAATGCGCGAAGACACCTTGGTGCCAATGGCGCGATGCGTATTGCGGATATTGTATTGCAACTGCATTTTCTCGCCATGGCGGAACAGCGCATCCGCATCGCGAATCATTTCCGCATCCAGCGTCTCCGGCACCTCATTGCGGCCTTCCAAGGTGCAATAGGCGGGATAGGGGCCAGCATCCGCCTGCACCAGCAGCGGATTGAGGTCGAGGTCATCCAAATCCTCAGACCCACGGCTGACCTGTTGCAGCAAATCGGTCCGGCCGATCACATCCGTGAGTTTCCGCATGCCGAGGCTGGCCAGAATCTCCCGCACTTCTTCGGCGATGAAGGAGAAAAGATTGATCACCTTTTCAGGGCTGCCGGCGAATTTCGCACGCAGCGCCTCATCCTGCGTGCAGACGCCAACGGGGCAGGTATTGGAATGGCATTGCCGCACCATGATGCAGCCCATCGCCACCAGCGATGCCGTGCCAATGCCGAATTCTTCGGCACCCAGCATGGCAGCAATCACCACATCGCGCCCGGTCTTGATGCCACCATCGGTACGCAGCTTCACGCGATGCCGCAGCCGATTGAGCAATAGAACCTGATGCGTCTCCGACAGCCCCATTTCCCAGGGGAGGCCAGCATATTTGATGGAAGATTGCGGCGAGGCGCCGGTGCCGCCGGAATGGCCAGACACCAGAATCGCATCCGCCTTGGCCTTCGCGACACCAGCCGCAATGGTGCCAATGCCCGAACGGCTGACCAGCTTCACACACACCGTCGCATCCGGGTTGATCTGCTTCAGATCATAGATCAACTGCGCCAGGTCCTCGATTGAATAAATATCATGATGCGGCGGCGGGCTGATCAGCATGACACCCGGCGTGGAATGCCGGAGCTTCGCAATCAGCCCCGTTACCTTGAAGCCGGGCAATTGCCCGCCCTCACCAGGCTTGGCACCCTGCGCCACCTTGATTTCGATCTCTCGGCAATTATTCAGATATTCCGCGGTCACGCCAAAGCGGCCAGAGGCAATCTGCTTGATCGCGGAATTGGCGTTATCGCCATTGGCGCGCGGCCTGGCCCGCGCCGGGTCTTCGCCACCTTCACCGGAATCACTCCGGGCCCCAATGCGGTTCATGGCGATGGAGAGTGTTTCATGCGCTTCGGGGCTAAGGGCTCCAAGCGAAATGCCAGGTGCGAGCAGGCGCTTCCGGATTTCCGTGATGCTTTCCACTTCTTCCAACGCAATCGCCGCGCGGTCTTCGGTGCGGAAATCCAGCAGATCGCGCAGCGCCACGGGTGGCAAACGCCGCACCGCATCGGAATAGCGCTTGAATGTCTGGTAGCTTTCGGATTCTACCGCGCTTTGCAGCGTATGGATCAGCGTACCGTCAAAGGCATGCGCCTCACCACGCCGGCGCAGCTTGTAAAGCCCGCCAATCGGCAGCGTGATAGCACCCTCCGCCCAGGCTTTTGCATGCAAGGCGAGGACGCGCCGCGCAATGCCGGAAAGCCCAATGCCGGAAATGCGCGAAGGCGTGCCGGGGAAAAACTCCGCCACCAGCGCGCGCGAAAGCCCAATCGCTTCGAAATTCATGCCGCCGCGATAGGAAGACAAGACGCCAATCCCCATCTTGGACATGATCTTCAGCAGGCCCTTATCCACGGCCTTCTTATAGCGCCCGACCGCTTCACGCAGCGACATGGCGCCAAACAAGCCGCGCCGATGGCGATCCGCGATGCTTTCCTGCGCCAGATAGGCATTCACCGTCGTCGCGCCCGCGCCAATCAACACTGCGACATAATGCACATCAACGCTTTCCGCGACACGGAGATTGAGCGAGGTGAAAGTACGCAGCCCATTCTTCACCAGATGCGTCTGCACCGCACCCACTGAAAGGATCATTGGAATCACGGCGCGTTCAGCGCATTGCGCTTCATCGGTCAGGATCACATGGGCGCAGCCGGAACGCACACCTTCCTCAGCTTCACGCCGGATGCGTTCAATGTGGCGGCGTAGCCCTGCCTCGCCTTCAGCCACCGGGAAGGTACAATCCACCACGCAAGCGGTTGCACCCATATAGGCGCGCATGGCGTCAAATTCGGCATTGGACAGCACCGGGCTATCCAACATCAGCATGTCACACTGGTTTGGATCCTCATCCAGAATATTCCCGAGATTGCCGAGCCTTGTCTTCAACGTCATCACACGGGTTTCACGCAGGCTATCAATCGGCGGATTGGTCACCTGGCTGAAGGCCTGGCGGAAATAGTGATGCAGGCCGCGATATTGGTCAGACAGCACCGCAATCGGCGTGTCATCACCCATGGACCCCACAGCCTCATTCGCGTCCTCCACCATGGGGTGCAGGATGGATTCCAATTCTTCCAAGGTATAGCCGACAGAAAGCTGACGGCGGCGCAAATCCTCACCGGTCAGATTGGCGCGTTCATCGGCTTCGGCCTTCACAATCTCATCAATGCGCGTGGTGCGTTCGGTCCATTGACCGAAGGGCTTGCGGGCCGAGATCAAATCCTTCAGCGCCTTGTCTTCGAAGAAACGGCCTTCATCCAGGTCAACGCCAATGGATTGGCCCGGACCAACGCGACCCTTTTGGATAATCTGATCTTCGGCAAGCTTCACCATGCCGGTCTCGGACCCCACAATCAGCATGCCGTCAGAGGTGATGCTGTAGCGAAGTGGCCGCAGACCATTCCGATCCAGCCCCGCCACCACCCAGCGCCCATCGGTCGCGCAAATCGCCGCCGGACCATCCCAGGGTTCCATCACCGCATTGCAATAGAGGAACAGGTCACGATGCGCCGGCGGAATCGTTGCGTTATTGCCAAGGCTTTCCGGGATCAGCAGCGCCTTGGCCATGGGCGCATCACGCCCAGCGCGCACGAGCAATTCAAACACGTTATCAAGTGTGGCGGTATCAGAACCACCCGCCTGCACCACAGGCTTGATATCTTCCATGAAGGGATCGAGCAAAGGGTGCGAAAGCCGCGTCTCATGCGACTTCATCCAATTTACGTTGCCATGCAGCGTATTGATTTCGCCATTATGCGCCAAAGTGCGGAAGGGCTGCGCCAGCCGCCAGGTGGGGAAGGTATTGGTCGAATAGCGCTGATGATAAATCGCAAAACGGCTGACGAAGCGTTCATCCAACAGATCGGGATAGAATTCCGTCAGCGCTTCCGCGAGGAACATGCCCTTATAGATGATGGACCTGGCAGAGAGCGAACACAGATAAAGCTCTGCAATCTGCGCCGCGATGGCCTGTTTTTCGATCCGCCGGCGGATCACATACATATCGCGTTCGATGGTCGCGATATCGCGCTGTTCCGGGTCATGGATCAGGATTTGTTCAATTTCGGGCCGCGTCGCATTGGCTTTTTCACCGATGCAGGCAACATTGATCGGCACTTGCCGCCAGCCATAAATCGCATAGCCGGCATTGAGAATCTCGGTTTCCACAATCTGCCGGCAGCGTTCCTGCGCGCCCAGATCGGATTTCGGCAAGAACACCTGGCCAACGGCGATGCGCCCAGGACGCAGCCGATCACCACCGCGTTCCACCACGGCCGCGAAAAAATCCTGCGGGATTTCGACATGGATGCCCGCACCATCGCCGGTCTTGCCATCCGCATCCACCGCGCCGCGATGCCAAACCGCGCGCAAAGCATCAATGCCGGCCTGCACCACATCCCGCCGCGGCTTGCCATCAAGTGCTGCCACCAGGCCAACACCGCAGGCATCATGTTCTGTCAGGTCAAGATGCGCTTCGGCAGTCAGGCGCGCTGCGCCAGATTGGTATGCCGCCACTAAACCTTGCTCATTCAACATGGCTCTGATCCTTCAACCTAAAGCGGCAGGCCGCGTTGACGGAGTGCGTCACGGTGTTTGGTCAATGCCTGCTGGACAACACGCTGCCCCCATGCAGATGAAATCGGAATAATGGCCGCTGTTATCTCGGGCGTCACTTCAAGCATGCGCTGACCAAGCGGCGATTGATGGAAGCGCGCCAATTCGCGCATTTCCGCGACTGTCAGGCGCTGGGCATAGAGCTCGGCGAAGATTTCGCGGAATTCGCCGGTACTTGCGCGAAATTCAGGCATAATGAATTCATCCACCAATTCACGCGCCTTGGCTTCGCCAAGTCGCGGCGCAGCGGTAACGAAGGACTGCACCAGATAACCCCGCAGGGCATCAATCGTAGCGTTCATTTGGAATTCGGCACGCATCGCCGCTACCAATTCACGCGCCGCAACCAGTTTTTCGTCCGGCATAGTCGATTGTTGAGCGGCTGCAGGCGCAGCCAACAAAAGTAAAGCCAGGATCAGGCGACGCATCATTCTGCTGCCACGGCCAGCGCCGTGCTCCCTTTTTCAATAGAAGCCGCAATCTGTTCCGCCACATCGCGGCCATCGCGAATGCCCCAGACCACCAGGGACGCGCCGCGTACAATATCGCCAGCCGCAAAAACTCCCGGCAGCGCTGTCATCATGCTGCGATGATCCACCTTCAGCGTGCCCCAGCGCGTGACGCCAAGCGCGGGTTCTTCGAACATCATCGGCAAATCTTCCGGATCGAAGCCAAGCGCCTTGATCACCAGATCGGCCTTCAGGGTGAAATCACTGCCCGCGATGGGTTCCACCTGCTGGCGGCCTGTTGCATCCGGCAGACCAAGATGCATGCGCACGGCGCGCACTGCTTCAACCTTCGCCTTGCCTGCAAAAGCCTCCGGCGCCGCGAGCCATTCAAAGCGCACGCCTTCTTCTTCGGCATTATACACTTCACGCATGGATCCCGGCATATTCGCCTTGTCGCGCCGATAAAGGCAGGTGACGGAAGCGGCACCTTGGCGCGTGGCGGTGCGCACGCAATCCATCGCGGTATCACCGCCGCCAATCACCACCACATGGCGGCCTTCCGCATTCAACGCGCCTGAATCAAAATCAGGTACCGCATCACCAAGGCCCTTGCGGTTGGACGCAATCAGGAAATCCAGCGCGGCCACCACGCCGGGCAGGTCAGCGCCGGGCACCGTAATATCGCGCGCCTTATAGACACCGGTCGCAATCAGCACCGCGGCATGTTTGCGGCGCAACTCAGCAAGTGAGATATCGCGCCCCACCGCGCAATTCAGCCGGAATTCAATGCCGCCTTCGGCATATTGCTGCCAGCGGCGCACCACCACATCCTTTTCCAGCTTGAAATTCGGAATGCCGTAAATCATCAGCCCGCCGGCGCGGTCATGCCGGTCATAAATCGTGACCTGAAAGCCCAGAACGCGCAGCCGTTCCGCCGCCGCCATGCCAGCCGGGCCGGCACCGATAATGCCAATGCTCTCAGCCCTCTCGCGCACGGGCTTCGGCGGCTTCACCCAGCCATTCTCCCAAGCCGTATCGGTGATGTATTTTTCGACCGCACCAATGGTGACCGAATTGAACCCCTTTTCGATCACGCAATTGCCTTCGCATAACCGATCCTGCGGGCAGACGCGGCCACAAATTTCCGGGAAGTTATTGGTGGCCGAGGCGACCTCATAGGCTTCCTCAAGCCGGCCTTCGGCGGTCAGCTTCAGCCAATCGGGGATGTTGTTGTTGAGCGGGCAATGCACCTGGCAGAAGGGCACCCCGCATTGGGAACAGCGGGAAGCCTGTTCGGTCGCCGCATCCGCGACGAAGGGGCGATAGACCTCATTCCAATCGGCGCGGCGTTCGGTCGCCACCCGCTTATCCGGCTGGTGCTGCGCCAGGCGCACGAATTGCAGCATTTTCTCGGCCATTGGGGGTGTCCTTGGTCGCGGGTGGGCCCTGGGCTGGCGAGGCTTTCGCCTCAGCCCTTGCCCGCTCCATAGCCAAAGCCGCGCGGCAAGGCGAGTCTTTTTCGCGCGATAAGGACAGTTTTTATGACCTAATTTACATGCCTATCCGTGCTTCAATCCCGATCAACCGGATAACCTCCCATTAATAAGTCCGATTCGGACTAATTCAGCTCGGCGCCGTCACCCTCTGCCCACCCACACGAAACCGCGCGAGGTAGCCGGGCACAATCGCCTCTACCGCCTTGGGTTCAATGCCAAGTGCCTGAAATCCCAGGGCATTCGGCGAAACCACATTATCCTTGCCGAGCAGGATCAGCTGATCGCGCGTCAAGGGCGGCGTTGGCAGAAGCTCCCCCAGGCGCGCTTGCAGCCGCACGAACCCCTCCGGCAGGGTGATCATGGGGCGCTGGCGGCCGGTCACGTCCAAAATGTAGCGCAGCACTTGCCGCATGCTCATCACGCGCGGGCCGCCGAGTTCAAACACCTTCCCCGGCGCCGCCGGATCCGCCAGCGCGGCCATGGCCGCATCCGCCACATCCCCCACATAAACCGGCTGGAAGCGGGTTTCGCCAGCCACCACCGGCATGAAGGGCAGCAGGGCAGCCAGGCCGGCGAAACGGTTGAAGAATTGATCCTCGGCCCCGAATACCACCGAAGGCCGCAGAATGATGGCGCCGGGGAAGGCCGTCAGCACGGCTGCCTCACCAGCGGCCTTGGTCTGCGCGTAAAGGCTCGGGCTGCCGGCATCGGCGCCAATCGCGGACAAATGCAGGAATTGCTTGGCCCCGGCAGCAGCCGCCAGACGCGCGACACGCCCGGCACCTTCCGCCTGGATGCGCTGGAAATCCCCTGCCCGGCTTTCAAACAGAATGCCGACCAGATTGATGACAATATCCGCCCCCGCCACCGCGCGGGCTGACGAAGCCTCATCCGTGATGGAGGCCGCAATGGGCGTGATCTGCCCCACACCGCCCATGGTGCAAAGCCTGGCGGCGCGTTCGGTATCGCGCCCGGCAATCCGGATGCTGTGCCCGGCTGCTGCCAGGCGCTGCACGATATGGCGCCCGATAAAGCCGCCGCCGCCAAAAACTGTCACAAGCATTGCCCAAATCCCCAAATCCTCCCGCCGGATATGGGGCGGGCAGGCGCGGCGGGAAGGGCGGGCGCTTAGGCGATCAGCATGCCGACACCAAGGCCAATTAGCATATTCAACAGGATCGAGGCCAAAACGGCCGAAAAGCCCAGCATCCGCGCCTTCACTTGCGCGACAGGAAACAGCCTCTGCGCGCCATCATAAAACAGGTAAAGCGTGTAAAGCGCGCCGACCAAGGCCAGCAGCCCGCCAATTGAGGGTACCATCAGCGCAAGCCCGCCAACCCAGGCCCCGGTGGGCGCAAAGGCCGCGAGCTTCATCCCCGCCTCGGCATCCGGCGTCGCGCCAAACCGCGCGGCCAGGGGCGGCATGATCTTGCCCATGATCAGCACACTCGCCAGCGCAATGACGTAGCTGATCACCAATTCCGCGACATTCGGCAGATTCCCGCCGAGAAAAGTGCCAATCGCGCTGCCGATGGAAGGAATCGCCGCCATGGGCAGCACATAGCCGGCGAAGACGCCGCCAAGCGTCATGCGCTCGGCGGCAATGCCATCCCAGGTCTTGCCGGGTTCCATCAAAAGGCCCTTCGCCCGGGCGATGGTATTCATGCCGCTGCCTCCCGCATTGCTTGAACCGATGTTGCGACGGCAAGTGCCGGCAGGGCAAGTCATTCATGGTGGCAGGCGGGCGCCGCATCTGTCAGTTTCAGCCCATGGCCGATTCGCTTCCCCGTTGGCGCGACAAGCGCTTCCTTGTGCTGCTCGCACTTGGCTTTGCCGCGGGGGTGCCGCTGCCGCTTTCGGCCTTCACGCTCCGGCAATGGCTGGCAGAATCCAACCTGTCACTGGCGGCCATCGGCTTCACGGCGCTGATTGGGCTGTCCTATTCGCTGAAATTCCTTTGGTCCCCGCTGATTGACCATAGCCCGCCGCCCTTGTTCCGCAGGCTCGGGCGCAGGCGCGGCTGGCTTCTTTCCATCCAAATCCCGCTGATCGGCGCCATTATCGCACTCGGCCAAACCAACCCGGCGCTGAATGTCAGCCTGACGGTGGCGGTGGCTGTCGCGGTCGCTTTTCTGTCGGCCAGCCAGGATATTGTGATTGACGCCTTCCGTATCGAAAGCCTGGACGAAGCGGATCAGGGCTATGGCCTCGCCTGCTATGTCTGGGGCTATCGCGGCGCCCTGCTGGCAGCGACGGCGGGTGCGCTCGCCATGGCGGAATTCGCTGGCTGGGCCTTTGCCTTTGCCGGCTGCGCCGCGATGGTGGGTATAGGCGTTGCCGCCGTGCTCTTCGCCGCCGAACCCGTGCATCAGGGGAGTGCTGTCCCGCAAGGCTGGGCCGCGCGGCTGCGCTATGCGGTGATTGAACCCTTCGCCGATTTCATGCGCAGGCGCTATTGGTTCGCGATCCTGGCCTTTGTCGCCCTGTTCAAGCTGGGCGAGGCCCTGGCCGGCATCATGACCGCGCCCTTCTATCGCCAGCTTGGTTTTACGCGCTTGGAAGTGGCGGGGGTTTCCTCGGTCTTTGGCCTGGTCGCGACACTGGCCGGCGCGCTGGCCGGCGGTTGGTTGGTGGCGAAGCTTGGCACCGGGCGCGCCTTGATCCTGACCGGGATCACGCAAATGCTCTCCAACCTCATGTATGTCGCCTTGGCTTTTGCGGGGCATGATATCCGCATGCTGTTTGCGCAGGTGGGGGTGGAGAATTTCACCGATGGCTTGGCGGATGCGGCGTTTCTTTCCTACCTTGCCATGCTCACCAATCGCAGCTTCACCGCGACGCAATATGCGCTGCTGTCATCCCTGGCGGCGGTGCCCTTGCGCACCTTGGGCGCGACATCGGGCATGCTGGCGGAGGGCCTCGGCTGGCCGTGGTTTTTCGTGCTGACCACGGTGGCGGCGCTGCCCGCCATGGCGATCATGTTGTGGCTGCTGCGCCGCCTGCCGCCCACATCCGAAAGAACCGCGACATGATGACCAGCCCCTTCCTGCTGACGCCCATACTGCTGCTCGGCGGCAATATCCTGATGACCTTCGCCTGGTATGGGCATTTGAAGCAGCCCACCTGGCCCATTTGGCTTGCGGTGCTGGCTTCCTGGGGCATTGCGTTTTTTGAATATTGCCTGGCCGTGCCCGCAAACCGCATCGGCTATGGGGTTTTCACCGGCCAGCAGCTCAAGATCATGCAGGAAGTGATCACACTCGCTGTCTTTGCCGTGTTTTCCGTGATGTGGCTTGGGGAGCCATTGCGCTGGAATTTCGCCGCCGCCGCGCTCTGCCTGCTGGGCGCCGTGGTGTTCATTTTCTTGCCGGTTGATTAGCCGTGTCAGGGTTGATCCCCCCTGCCGCCGGGCGTATGGCGCAAGGCGTTATGTGCACGGATTCCTACAATGACTGATGTGATCGCGCCGCGCCGCGCGCTGCTTTCCGTTTCCGACAAGACCGGGCTGATTGACTTTGGCCGTTTCCTCGCGGCGCGCGGGGTGGAGATTCTCTCCACTGGCGGGACCGCCAAGGCGCTGCGCGAGGCGCGCGTGCCCGTGAAGGATGTATCGGACCATACGGGCTTTCCGGAAATTCTGGATGGCCGCGTGAAGACACTGGTGCCGCAAGTGCATGGCGGCATTCTGGGCCGGCGCGATCTGGCCGAGCATCTGGCGCAAATGCAAGCGCATGACATTGCGCCGATTGATCTGGTCGCGGTCAGTCTCTACCCTTTCGAGGCCACCGTCGCAAAAGGTGCGGATTTCGACGATTGCATCGAAAATATTGATATCGGCGGCCCGGCGATGATCCGCAGCGCCGCCAAGAACCACGCCCATGTCGCGGTGCTGACGGAACCCGCACATTTTGCCGAAGTGCAGGCAGAAATCACCGAAGCGGGCGGCACGCGCTTTTCCACGCGTCGGCGTTTGGCGGCAGCGGCCTATGCGCGCACCGCAGCCTATGATGCGGCGATTGCCGGCTGGTTTGCCGGGCAGGAAGGGCAAGCATTTCCGGAACGCCTCAGCTTCACCGGCACGCTGCGCCAGACTTTGCGCTACGGCGAAAACCCGCATCAATCGGCAGCGTTTTATGTGGATGGCAGCGCACGCCCCGGCATTGCCACCGCGCGGCAAATCCAGGGGAAGGAGCTTTCCTACAACAACCTGAACGATACCGACGCAGCCTTTGAAGCACTCGCCGAATTTGCTGATCCGGCGATTGTGATTGTGAAACACGCCAATCCCTGCGGCATTGCAGTCGCAGGCGATTTGGCGCAGGCCTGGGATCGCGCGCTGCTATGTGATCCGGTTTCGGCTTTCGGCGGCATTGTCGCGGCCAATCGGAGGCTGGATGCGGCGGCGGCGGAGCGCATCACGGCAATCTTCACCGAAGTGGTGATCGCGCCCGATGCGGATGAAGCCGCACTCGCGGTTTTTGCCAAAAAGAAAAATCTGCGCCTGCTGCTGACCGGTGGCCTGCCCGATCCTGCCGCGCCGGGCATGGTGTTCCGTTCTGTCGCGGGCGGTTTTCTGGCGCAATCGCGTGATGCCGGGCGGGTGACGGAAGCGACCCTGAAATGCGTCACGAAGCGTGCGCCAAGCGCTGGCGAAATGGCCGATCTGCTATTTGCTTTCCGCGTCTGCAAGCATGTGAAATCCAATGCCATTGTCTATGCGAAGAACCTCGCGACCGTCGGCATTGGCGCGGGGCAGATGAACCGTGCCGAAAGCAGCCGGATCGCCGCCTGGAAAAGCGAAGCCGCGGCCAAGGCAGCGGGCTTGCCTGAGCCTTTGGCCAAGGGTTCGGTTGTGGCATCGGATGCGTTTTTTCCCTTTGCCGATGGGCTGGAAATCGCGGCTTCCGCCGGTGCGACCGCCATCATTCAGCCGGGCGGTTCAATCCGGGATAATGAGGTGATTGAAGCAGCCGATAGGGCCGGGCTTGCCATGGTATTCACCGGCATGCGGCATTTCCGGCATTGAAGCGCGCATAGGGGCCGCATGCAGAATTGGACCTTGCCAGCCTGGCTGCCACCTGATGCGGTTTTGCCGCTCGCCATCCTATTGGCGGCGCTGGTCATTGCGCTGGTGCTGATCCTGCGCCGCCCCGCGCCTGATCCGCTGGCGGGCATGGTGCTCGGCCAGCTTTCGGCGCTGGCGGATGCGCAGGAACGGCAAGCGCAACGCGTAGCGACGCTGGAAGGCAATATCGCTGATCGCGTCAATAGCGTGGTGATGGACCAAACCCGCGTGCTGAATGGCACCGTGCAGGAGCAAATCGCGCGCATTGCCGCCCAGGAAGCCGCCATGGCAGATCGGCTGACGCAAGCGGAACGCAGCCTGACGGAAGCGATCAAGGGTCAGAATGAAAGCCTTACCGTAGCACTCAGCAGCCAGACCGAGCGCATGACAACAAGCCTTGGCGCAACTTCCGCCGAGATCAAGGAACGGCTTGCGGTGATTGATGCGGCGCGCGGCAATATCGAAGCGCTCGGCAATCAGGTGAATACGCTGGCGGGGATTCTGGGCAATAAGCAGGCGCGCGGTGCCTTTGGCGAAAGCCAGATGGAACAGATCATCGCGGATCGGCTGCCTTCCGATGTCTTTACGCTGCAAGCGACACTTTCCAATAACAGGCGCGCCGATTGCCTGATCCATCTGCCAAACCCCCCCGGCCCGATTGCAATTGATTCAAAATTTCCGCTGGAATCCTGGCTGATGCTGCGTGATGCGGCGGATGATGCAACACGCACCCAGCGCCTGCGGCAATTTTCCACCGATGTGCAAAAGCACATCAAGGATGTGGCGGATCGCTATATCATCCCTGGCGAGACCGCCGAAGGCGCGCTGATTTTTGTACCGTCCGAGGCGATTTACGCTGAATTGCATACCTCGCTCGTCTCGCTGGTTTCGGATGCCACGCGGCGCGGGGTTTATATTGTCTCCCCCACCACGCTATGGGCGGTGCTCGGCACCATGCGCGCGCTGCTGCGTGATGTGCGGCTGCGCACGGAAGCGGGACGTATCCGGTGGGAAGTGGACAAGATGCTGGCGGATGTCGGGCGGTTGGAAGATCGCACCGATAGCCTGCGCAAGCATTTCAAGCAGGTACAGCAGGATATGGACCAGATCGAAACCTCCACCAATGCCATCAAGCGCGGCGGGCAGCGCATCGCTGATCTGGAATTGGAAGATCCGCCAACGCCAATCCTGCCGACATGACCGCACTGCAAGTCCAATCCGGCTTCGGCCTTTTGGCCCTGTGCCTGCTGGCCTGGGGGTTGGGTGGCTTTAAGCGTGGTGTCTCGGCACGCGTAGTGGTGATGGGGCTTGCGCTGCAATTCGCCCTTGGTGCAGCGCTGCTACATGTCGCACCGCTGCGCGCGGGCTTTGCCTATTTGGGTGATGCGGTGAATGCGTTGGCGGTTGCGACGCAGGCCGGCACATCTTTGGTCTTTGGATATTTGGGCGGAGGTGCCTTGCCGTTTCAGGAACTCCGCCCCGGCGCTTCCTTCATTCTGTTTTTCCAGGCGCTGCCTTTGGTATTGGTGGTGGGTGCGCTTTCCGCGCTGTTCTATCATTGGGGCATTCTGCCCGCGATTGTGCGCGTGATGGCAGCAGCGCTCCGTCGGCTATTCAGCATTGGCGGTGCAGCCGGTTTTGGTGTTGCGGCGAATGTCTTTGTCGGCATGGTGGAAGC
>Ga0172372_10003038_pt1 | contig 25001 bp, 18 predicted proteins | sample LakKiv5m_2_FD_114544 | JGI IMG/M metagenome (GOLD analysis project Ga0172372, IMG submission 114544) | Freshwater microbial communities from Kabuno Bay, South-Kivu, Congo - kab_092012_9.5m | ecosystem: Environmental > Aquatic > Freshwater > Lake | place: Democratic Republic of the Congo...
GCAAGTTAGCGGAAGAAGATGAGTGAGTGTGATTCACTCCCCACCGTAAAAGGTGTTGGCCCCACCAGAGATCGCATCTCTGGTCCGACAGCCCCCGCAAGGGGGTTGTTTCTTTTAGAAGGCAGGCTGCTCTCCGAACTGCATAGTTCTTATTGTAGGCTCTGTGTTTCTTGAAGATTGAGGTGCTATGATTATAGGCTCTGATCTAGAAGCAGACGGTGTGCCCACATTGTTAGTTGTTCTATTATTGATAACAGTTGCACTTGAATTTGTCTTAGAGACATCTTCTTGTGCTCTTTGGAGTTCTTTAGTCATCTGACCCATAGAAGTATTTTGATCCTCTGACATTTCTATGGAGGTCTCTTGATTCCTTTTCATGTTTGCAAGAAGCGCAGTCACCTCAGGATCAGGCGGAAGACTAATCGGTCCACCATCATCCATTCCAAATATAGTACCTACAGCATTCTGTGCCGTTTTCTTTGCAATCCAAGCAGTTTCACCTTCGCCAGTTTTTTGCGCTTCTGCCAAAGTCTCAGCATCTGTTCCTAAAGTTTCTGACACAGGATCTTCGCTCGACCAATCAACTCCGGTAATCCATTCAAGAATACCGTAGGCCAAATCCTTTAGTCCATCAAATATCATTCCCATGAACTCTTTGACCTTTTTTAGTATGTGGTCTACACCCAACATCTCAGCAACTGATGTCACAAGCCAGTCTATTGCCTTGAATAACATCGAAATGGGATTGTATTCAAGTAAGAAATTCCAAAAAGCACTTAAGTGAGTTTTCAATGTTCCGCTGAAGTCATTGACCCAACTCATTAGATAGTCATATACTGCATCAAATGATATACCGAATATGCCTGTGATTCCTGATATGATTCCCGCTACAGCACCTACAATCATTCCTTTGATGCCATCACGACTAAACCCTTTGAACGCACCAACAAGTGCATCAATTACAGTGATGATTATTGTGAGTGGAAATAATATCTTCGATCCTATGAACTTCAAGAAGTTCAAAACAGGAGATAGAAAACTTAGTATTGGAGACATAAATTCTAGTATTCTTGCAAAGAACGATATAACTCTTCCGAATGGGCCTGCTTGTAAATATTTGGCGATAGGTCCAAAAAACCGTTCACTAAAATCTGCGACTACATCTACAATCCCACTTTCAGCGAAAATTCCCGTAATAGAACCTATGATTGATTTGACTAGTTCTGGTGGACTAATTATTCTGAATATAGCACGAATCTCTCTACCGAGATCTGACAAAAAAGTTCCACCTTCTATGAGGGCAGATCCAATAAGACCGCCCTCAGAAAATAGTCCTTTCACATATTGAATGAACATGTCTTTAGCAGACCCAAGACCCGAAGTCAAAATGGACATTGCTTTGTCTTGAATGTATTCACTTACACTCGTATACATGTCCTTTATTTTGTCTTGAATGAATTGACTTACAAATGAATACATGTCTTCCAGTTTATTCGTCACAGATACTAACACACCTTCAATGTATTCACTTATACTTACTAACACACCTTCAATGTATTCACTTATACTTACTAACGCACCTTCAATGTATTCACTTGCATTTGGGAACATCTCTTTGAACTTGTCCTTAGCAAAATCAAATAATCCTCCTAATGCTTTACCTATTGATTCTTTTAAACTTTCTAGGAAATTGCCTTTCAGCAACAGGTATAACCCACCTCCTACAGCGGCCAGCCCCACAAACGCTATTGCTATTGTTTTGAGGATGTTGAAAATGAATCGTAAAATACCACCCTCAGTATTCTCTTTGATCTCTTCAATATTTTCACTTATGTTTTGTATTTCAGGGGCAACTTCTCTGAACCATAGGGGTAACGCATCGGCCTCATCTTCAGATTCTATTCTTCTACGAATATCACCTTCTATCGCATCATTTTGTTCAGCCAATCTAGATTCAATATTTCTAAAGATCTCGACTTGTTCTCTAGGTTGACCTTCAGATTGAATGTCTCCGAATTCAGATGATCTAAATGCTTCAATGAACTTTTTAAATTCAGAAGTTGAATCTTCTGCACCCTGTTCGGTTGGAGTAAATGAAGATACCGATCTTGATACTAATTCTTGACTTTGTGCAAGTTGATTTTGAGTTTCCGATATTCTTGCAAAATTTTCTGTCTGAAATCTGTTCTGTTCACTTTGTATTTTGGCAATAAACTCTGACGATTGATTTGCCTTATTGAGAGTTTCTTCTACCGATTTTTGATTTGAGAGTAACTGATCTGATATTTCACGCAACAGTTTAGTTTGCTCTTCTTGAGTTTGTAACTGTTTGTTGAATATAGCACTTTCCGCACGAAAGTCCGGTCTTTCGGCAGAATCACTTCCTGGTGCTATTCTGTTGTTTGGATTGAATTCACCTGGGTCGGGCATCTTTCACCTTTACTGTTGTCTATGCATTCTTTCTGCTTCCATTTTCTCTTTTTCTTCCTTCAGATGTTGTATTAGAAGTTCGATGTATATTCGACGCTCCCATGGAATCATGTTTTCAATTTCAGTCAAAGAGTACTTATGATGTTGCATCATGGCAAAGTTAGTCTCAAAGTAGTTCAGAAGACTGTCATGAGAGGTCGTTATGAGAAAAAATCTTGAACACCTCTTAGATGAACTGTTTCTTCACTCCCACAATGTTTACATGTATAACTCACATCTTTAGTGATCTGAGGCATAGTTTCGAAGAACTTTGATAGCATCTTGAATTGACTCTGAGTTAGGTTGTCAATGAATTCAATTATCTCTTTACTGTCAAGATCTTTTGCTACAAATGTGTTGTCTGTGGTGTGTATCTTTTCAATGCAGATGGCTATTACATTTAGTAATTTCTCAGCATCGCTTTTCACACCTTGAACTTTTTCGATATCTGTGATTCTGGGATAGCGCATTTCAATGATCACATTTTTGGATATCTCTATGCTCTTATTGTGTATGTCTTTGGAAACAGGCTCAATACTGTCAATTGCGATTTCAATTGAATTGACTTTACTACACTTCTTGCACTTCACAGAGGGTTTTGCAGTTTCACCAACTGATTTGCTTCGTATCTTGAGGAATAGGTACTCGATATCAACCATGGCAGCAGTTGAGACATCTAACTTTCCAAAAGTGCATGCGGCTACGACATCCTGCATCGCTCTGAGTATTTCTTTCTCGTTTTTTGACTCTGATGCGATTAAGAGTATCTTCTCCTCTCTGACTAGGAAAGGACGATATTCAATCCTCATTTGATTACTCGGAAGAGTAAGTTCATAAGATGGCGTTGTGGGTATCAGTTTTGATAGTGTACTCATTGTGTTCTCCTTGTTTCACTCAAAAAATTTGTCCTAAGAATCCTTGTGATTGGGACAGGAATAGCGATCCTAGACGAAGTATCTCTTGTTCCAATCGATTTCCATTTTCATCCACTAGTATTAAACCGCTATTTGGGTCTGAGAGTTTAGGCTCTTTCACCTCGGTAATTTCACGGAACATGAAATCCACTTTGATCTTTAGTGGTTCAGTTGCCGATGCGTAATTTTGCGACCCTCCATTTACGGTGAAATTGTAAGGGTAGATTTCTGATAGTCGCAATCCGGAGATTTCCTCCGTTTCAACAAGTGCCTTTAGTCCCTCCTCGTAAGAGGAGATATTGTTTGGTACTTGTGCAATAATCATTGAGGATCCCTTGGCATAATCATCATAATACGATTGCTGTTTTGTTACCGGATCTATAATGAGATTTTGCCATATCTGAAATATGTTCTGTTCGAAATAGTCACCAAGAACATTAAACTCAACAGAAACTCCTGCCGAATTGTTGGTGTTAATACCGTAAGGGATCAGTCTTACTGGTTGAGTTACTGACATTTCGTGTGTCATGAAAGACTTTGAAGGCTGTGCCACAGATGAGCATGTCATTGCCAGTCTCTGCTTTATTGTGCTGGCGTTAAATCCCAACTTAGATGCAACATATGGATTCGGTTCAACGAGAACAAGGTAGCGATTTGCTTTCGCAAATCCCTTGTATTTCATATTAGCGATGAAACTGTCGATAAATCTAGCCGTCATGACTTAATGTATTTATTAGCCCATGCCCACACTTCTTCACGGGTAGCCCCCTGAAATTTTTCGAGCGGCATGAATGTGGTATACTTCCATTCGTTCGAAGGAATCGTATTGACTTTTGTGACTATCGAACTGAGATAGTACCTTTTGATTGCGGCTTTGAAGGGTTTCAATTTAGGTAGTCTAATCAAGAGCGAATAGGTGACTTCCATTTTCGCATCGAGATTGTTTGCATACTCAGGGTTGTCTGCGTATTTGAGAAGACTATTGAGAAAATTCGCTCTGAGGTTGGGACTCAAATAGTGCAGATTTAGTCCCAAAAATGAGTTTCCTTGTTTGTGTAGAAGAACAACTAATGGAAATGTGTCCCAAAACTGCAACTTCTGTTTAGTTTTAGGATCATAGCCAAAAAATAGCATACTTCCTTCTTCCAAACTGCTAGGGCTAGATACTGATGGTCGTTTTCTATTGTATTGTTCCTGTCTCATCTGTGTCTGAATTTTCGACAGGTTTTTCGCCAACCAAATAGTCGATTGGTCGGAAAAGATATCTTTGCCGGACTTGCTAAATTGATTTAAGACTCTGTTTACTTCTTTTTTGCTCATGTCTTGTCCGTTTTTGAGAACAGATTGTCTTCAGTTAGGATTTTAAACTCCCACCCACGGTCTTCATACAGATTTTTTGCCGCTGACCATTTTGCACTGTTGACAAGCCAGTTTCTCATTTGAGTGATTTTTGATCTTGACATCCGTTTTGTCTTAGGAAGTTCTGGTTTTTTGGTTTGGGATTTAGGTTTTACCTCTATCAGATACTCTTTGATAGACCCTTCTTTGGTCTTCACTTTAGCCCAAAAGTCAACAAAGTACCTGTGTACCTTGCCGTCTATGGGAGAAATGTAAGGAACCACTATCTCTTCAGATGACCACTCCAGAACGGATGAATTCTCATCACAGAAAACCATGAACTTCCTCTCCCATAAAGATCGGTAGTAACAAATAGAAGCATCGCCCTTATACTTTTCAGTATTTCTTGGACGATACTTGCCCTTGTAACTTTCATTTGACCTTCTGATGGTGCGCCTCCAAGATATTTATCAATTTGCAACTAAATAAGTTATATGCTAGAAAACCTCTCTAATAGTCTTGGTGGTAAATTTCCATCAGTATCCTCTCTGTATCCCGCCGGTGGAGCAATAGACAATGCTGTAAATTGGAGTTTGGATCAAGGTAGACAGATACTAGATTATGGTGCTGAAAGTTATGGTGAATTATTTGATAGGAGTATCGTTGAAGAAACGAGATCAGCACCTCCAGTTTTAGTATATCCTATCGATCTTGGCACATCTCAAGATCACCTGTTTTCAATTAGGTTCGACATCTATGAGACTGGTGGGGTAAATCTCAACAGAAGGCGTTTCATACAAGACAAATTTGCAAAGGATATAGTTGAGTCAGCAGGGGGAAATGACGGGAGTCTTAGTTCAAAACAAGTTCTTGGTCTATTTGGTGCTGCTTCAACTCCATTTCTTGAGGCTCTAAGTGCAAACGATTTGCTTGGTGGTTATGACGAAACTAATGCAAATACAGGAAGAGACACATTTACAGAAGAGCAAACTGGTTTAGCAGGATTAACACAGCATGTTTCTACGGTATATCTTTATCTACCTGGTGCTTTGAACTTTGGATATAAGTTCGACTATCAGGATTCCGACAAATCCAGTTTAGAGGTTGCAAAACTACTCAGGAGTTTGACAGAAACGCAGACAGCAGAGGGTGGAGCAGTACAGGCGGAGATAGCGAGAAAAATAGGCTTTGCTGCTGTCAGAGCAGCAGATAGTGTTACTGAGTTACTTGGCGGTAAAGACGCATTACTTACAGACCTATCTCAAAAACTTCGTCAAATTGAAAACCCATATGTTGTGCACCTATTCAAGGGAGTAGGCAGAAGAACTTTCAAGTTCACATTCAATTTGATTCCCAGATCATATGCGGAAGCGCAGTCAATAGACAACATAATCAGAGTATTCAAAGCATATGGTCATCCCAAGAAATCTCCCGCAGGAAGGTTTTTGGACTTTCCTGCTGAGTTTGACATATCATTTCTGTATCAGAACAAGGAAAATATTAGGTTACCAAAAATTAGAAAGTGTGCCCTCACAGGTATAAATCTGATCTACGGTGAAAACACATTCACTACGACTAAACCAGATCCACTAGGTATGGTGAATGCCACCAAGGTGACTTTAGACCTTGAATTTACTGAATTGGAAATTCTCACGCAACAAAGTATCACAGAACAAGGAGCGTGATCGATGCCTTATTTCTCAGAAATGCCCACTTTCAATTACCCTGATTTTGTCGGAGGTAAACTGAAACAGGTTAACTCTAGAAACATTTTGGTCCGAGCCAAAATCATAGACTATATCAAAAGAACTCAGGCCGCTTACTTGAATTATACTATAAAGGATGGAGAAAGACCGGACACAGTCGCTTATAAAGTATATGGACAATCTGAGATGCATTGGTTGATCTTGCTTTTCAATGAGATAATTGATCCCATATTTGAATGGCCTTTATCAACACAAGATTTGAATAACGCTATTGGTAATCAGTATAGCGGAAAGACTCTTTTCATCGATTTAAGAAGAGTCCTTATGAGCATCGGAGGCGTTCCGCAGTCAAATCGACTATTTGACGGTATTTGGTATAAAGTTGGAGGAACTGTTACGCAAGGTAATGCTGTAGGAACGGTTATGTCTTGGGATCCGAACCTCTACAAGATTGTGATACGGCAAGATAGCACAGCGTCATTTAAAGTGACTCCAAACATTACAGATCCAACTAGTCAGTTTACGGACTTGGTTCATGACCGTGGTGATGGCTTTGTGATCAAGGCACCTGTTGGTAAAGTTGTTGACGATAACAAGTACGCAGTTCACCATTTTGAAAATGCAGATACAGGGGAAACACAAGACCATCATGCACTTATACAGAATAGCGATGGAGCACTTTTAGATGCAAGTATACTTGACTACTACGCTGTTTATGGATCAGAGGTTTTGCCTCTTCCAGGTAAAACTGTAGTTTCTGTTTCAAACTATCAACACGAAGTTACCAAGAATGATTTGAAGCGAACGATCAAAATCATGAGACCCGAACTGATGGATGTGGTGGTAAAGGATCTAAGGAAGATTTTCATTGGCTGAATTTAGTTCTGACAAACTATATCACGCAGGAGATGTCATTGTAGATGAGATCAGAATTGTGTCATATACAGGATTTGAGATCAACATCAAGAGCATGACCACGGACTTCTCGATTTATGAGGACATATACTCCAATTATCTTTCTGGATCTATAGTCTTTTCGGACTCACAGAATTTGGTGAAGAACACGCCAATTATTGGTAACGAAGACATATACATCACATTCTACACTCCTGGTGTTGATGTACTTCCTAGAACAGTCAGATTCAAGATATTCAAAATTTCAACATTCGTTCGTGGTGTTGCTCCTAATGCAATTGGTGTCAGACTTGAATTTGTTTCACACATTGCAGAGATATCAACTAGATTTAAGTTGAACCGAGTAATGAGAAATATGTCGTACTCCGAAATGGTCGAAAGTGTCTATTCGGATATGGTTAGGGTCGATCCAAATTTACCTAGTCTAATTTCAGATAAAACATTTGGACACTCAACTGCAATAATAACAAACTGGAGTCCGCTTTACTCAATTAACTGGTTTGCACATAGATCTGTTTCAGAACAGAATCCATCGATTGCGGATTATCTCTTCTATCAGAATTTAGATGCAGTTAACTTCGTCCCTCTTTCAAAACTCAAACAAGCACCAGTTGTGTGCACATACAAATCTGCGCCAGGTGGATTTAGATCTCAATCAGGCGAAAGAATGATCGAGTCAGAACTCAGAAACATCACAAGTTACGCAATAAAAGATTTAGGAGACAAACTCAAAGAGACTAATTTGGGTGTTTACGCATCTAGCATGTTAGTACATGAGGTGACTACTAAATCGTACTATGGAAATGTTTATTCATATAAGTCCGAATTCAAAGAGACTCCACATTTAAATGATGGAAGAATGATTTCGTTTGATGATCCTGTTCAGGATAGGTATTTGTCACATATGAAGTACTATCCGAAATCGTATTTCCAATATGAATATCTTGATGACACTAGTTTTATAGACAGATCACAGAACAGACAGTCTTTGCTAAATCAGATGAACGCTCTCACTATGGTGATTGATGTTTATGGAGATTCTACTCTTCGTGTTGGCAACATAGTAAACTTAGAATTTTTCTCTCAGGAATACACCAAAGATAAAACTGACTTCTTAGATGCTTACCTGTCGGGGAAGTACATGATTACATCCATATTGCATAATGTCACTGGTGTTAATACATCAGGTCTGCACACAATGCGTGTTACTATCTCTAGAGACTCGTACTATGAGTACTTGCCTGACAAGAAAGAGAAGGATTTGAAATGAGTACCGATAGAGCAGATTATGTTGGATTGGACCATTTTGTTTGGTGGCATGGCGTTGTAGAGGACATAGATGACCCACTTAAGATGGGTAGAGTTCGTGTTAGAGTTTTGGGTTGGCACACAGAAAACAAAACACAGACTGGTATACCAACTGAAGATCTTCCGTGGGCACAGGTTCTTCTTCCGATCACAAGTGCTGCTATGACAGGAATAGGGCGATCTCCTACAGGTGTATTGCGGGGATCTTGGGTTATAGGTTTTTTCCTAGATGGTAAAAATGCACAACAGCCATTCATCATGGGATCATATGCAGGAATACAAAAGCCTGACAAAGAAGAGCAGGCAGACTCGGTTCCATACAATGATTTCAGAAAGCCTCTACCACCAAATCGACTAATGTATACCAACATAGGATTCAGAGATCCTCAGAATATCTATCCAATTGAAGGTAGAATGGGTGAACCTGACACAAACCGTCTTGTCCGAAATGAGAATGTTGATTGGACTGTGGTAAAGAAAAAGAAAGATGAAATCGTTGCTTGTGACACCGCACTCTATGGGGGATGGGAAGAGCCTTATACCCCATATGCAGCAAAATATCCATTCAATCATGTTACTGAATCTCAGTCAGGACACATCTTTGAAGTGGATGACACACCGGGTGCCGAAAGACTACACACATACCACAGATCAGGGACATTCAACGAAGTGCATCCGAACGGAAGTGAGGTTCACAAGGTTGTTGGTAATGAGTGGAACATAACCCTTAATGACAGATTGATTCTCGTTCGTGGTAATACTACATGGAATACAGACAAGTTGATGAAGATTCGTGTGGGTAAAGATTTGGGTAAAGGTGGACACCTTGAGATCGAGGTCGAAGGAGATATGCGAGTCCTTGTAAAAGGAAACACAATCATGGAAACGCAAGGTAACTTCCTTCATAAAGTTAAGGGTAAATATACAACAGCCAGTGAAGGGAACATGTTGTTTGTGGCACCAAGAATAGATCTGAATCCAAATGGATCATCTGCCGGAAAAATACAAACTTTCTTGACACGATTGAGAAGCACAATACGCAAGGTATTCAGTAGGCGTAGGTAATAAAATGCTTGGAAGAAGACCATTCAAAAGAAATCCACCTGATGTTAAAGACACAAAGCCACCGTCGCTTACTGTCGGCGGTGTAGTTCTTCCCGAACAAGAAAGCAAAAAGGTCAAATCAGCAGAGTTCTTGGGACTGAGCGAGTCTCCTAATGTCGATCTTCCTTCGACACTAGATGAATCATTAGTGAACGAGCAACTCCTTGACAATCCATCACTAGTCATCGAAAACACCGTGACTATATTTCCAAATGTCGCATCTGTGGATGATGTTGCTTTCGGAATACCCACACCAAGCCAAGTTGACAGTAACGCATTCGGCGGTGGATTCGGGACACAGACGCAAGAGCAGCCCCAATCATTCAACCGAGGACCATTAGACCGTGAAGAAAGTTCTCTTCTTATGCAGAACACTCTGTTGGCACCTCTTGTCGCCACAGGCAACATGGTATTTGAGGAACTTGGAACTAAACTGAAGTACTCTGTTGAGCAGTCGAGCAAATTAAGAGAGGTTCTGTCAACAGAATTCCCTCTATTGAATTTAGATACACAGGTAGTTGTCGATCCACCAACATTTCTCTCACCTGATCCTCCATTTGTTTTGGACGGCGGGGAGTTCTAATCATGCCGATGGTACACAGTGGTCAGTACCCTATAGAGTATTACTATCCTGGATTGGGGACTGGTCCAAACTACAACACAACTGGATTTGGTCCAACAGCAGAGAACTGTAGATTCACATGGACAGATTCAGGCAGAACATTTGGCAGAAAACCAATCTTCGAAAAGCAGTATGTCGGCAAATGTATAGACATTAGAGTCGAAGCAAACTACACCCGATGTCTAGATTCGGTTGTTAGTGGTACTTATGATCCCCCCTTTGCTGGTGCCGATGAGATTCCTATGCAATGTTGCCCAACTGCGAGTGGACCGATTAAGTATGCGATTATTGGTGGAGAATTTCCACCGAGTCTATTATTTGATATAGACACAGGAAGCATGACGGGACAGATAGACACCCTACAGGAGATAAATCCAAATCGGTTTGGATTCATTGAGAGAAAAGAGTTCACCGAAATCGATTACTTAGACGGGTCCATAGGCGGCGGAAAAGTTTTCTTTACTGTCAGGGCATTCGATTCGGGAAACACTTCTGACTACTCTGACCGAGAGTTTGTGTTTCATATCAGAACAAATTGGGCTTTGCGGCGTGATAGGATGCTCCTAAATATGAACAATCAGTCCTATTTGGATAGCATGAAAGAACAGGGATTCTTTGTGGGACCGGGCTGTGACGAATATGAGGAAGATATCTTCTAAAGGAAAAGAATGCCACCAGTTCACAGATTAAGAGATATTTGCACAGGACACGGATGCTATCCACCTAGACCGAATCGGTCAGCATCCTCTAATGTGATTGTAAACAGTCGTGGATGGCATCGCAAAGGGGATTCGTGGAAAGTCCATTGCTGTGGCGGGTGTCATAGCAGCGTGACTTGCAGAGGATCCTCTACTGTATTTGTCAACAGTAGACAAGCAGTTCGGATTGGAGATCCAGTTTGCTGTGGTTCCGCTACTGCCACAGGTTCTCAGAATGTTTTCTGTGGAGGTTAATCGTGCCTGAATTCAATGAAAACTCAGCAGACCTAGACATCAACTTTCAGAGAAATTTGTTCACAAATGATGTTGTTCTAAAGAGAGGCGACGAAGCAGTTCGTAGAGCACTAAAGAATTTGATTCTTCTCAAGTCTTATGAGAAGCCCTTTCATCCAGAAATCAATTCTGGAATATCTGACTTACTATTCGAAAATGCAGATCCGATCATCTTAGAGGAAATCAAAAGAAGGATCGCAAGAGTCATTAAGAAGTACGAGCCAAGAGTCACAAGAACCGTTATCAACTTAGAGTATAACATCGACAAAAATATAGTCAGCGTAAAGGTTCTTTACACAATTAGAAATGTATCTACTGTGTTTACCGCAGAACTAACTTTACAGAGGACACGATAATGGCAAACACCCCGATCCGTGAACTTGATTTCGATCAAATAAAGAGAAGCCTCAAAGATTATCTTAGAGGACAGGAACAATTCAAAGACTATGACTTTGAAGGTTCCACTATGAATATCTTACTTGACTTGTTGGCGTACAACACTCACTACCAAGCGTTTTATGCAAACATGGTTGCAAATGAAGCCTTTCTTGATTCTGCTGTAGTAAGAAATTCTGTTGTCTCTCTTGCAAAACATTTAGACTATAGACCAAGATCTAAAAAAGCAGCAAGGATTTTAGTAAATGTTGAATTAGTTCCAATTACATCTAGAAGAGTCGAGCCTGCTGGAGTTTCGGTCACCGCAGGAAAGGAATATGTAATTTCCGGATCGACATTCACATCGAGAGATGCTTTAGGTAAAACTGTTTCATTTGTCTCTTTGGATGACTATCGATTCCGTGTTGTTGGAGGCAGATTTCTTGCTACTGATGTGACACTTTATGAGGGAACTTTAAAAACTGCATCATTTATTGTCAACACAAAAGATTCTCTTCAGAGGTTTTTGATTGACGATTCAAATATTGACATAGACACACTTGTGGTTAAGGTCCAACGGTCTGTCAATGACAATGAAGGATTTGATGAAATTTGGACGAGAGTAAATGATATAAACAAATTGGATGGTAACTCTAGAGTTTTCTTTGTCCAAGAGGCAGAAGCGGGGAAATGGGAAATCTACTTTGGTGATGGCATCGTTGGTCAAGCAGTTTCGAATGGCAATCTTATCAGAATGGTGTATTTGGCAACGAACGGCGACAGAGGAAATGGAATAGGTGCAACAGACTCTCAGAACTTTAAAGCATTTACATCTAATAACCCTGAACATGTTGTTACTGTAGTTACGGACGAAGATGGTGACCCTCAACCATCATACGGTGGCAGTGAGCCTGAGACAGTAGAGTCTATTAAGTTTTACGCACCAAGAAATTACCAAGCACAGAATCGAGCGGTAACATCTGATGACTATCTCGCAATTCTCGCAAAAGAGTATTCGCTCAGATCAGAATCGTTTTTGGTTTGGGGCGGTGAGGAAAATGATCCTCCACAGTACGGTAAGGTTTTCATATCCATCAAACCAAGAAACTCTAGTAAATTATCGGTGACCGAAAAACAAGCAATTTCAAGAACCATCTTGGGCGAGAGAAATCTTGTTACAGTTACTCCTGAAATAGTAGATCCTGATGTCACATACATCAATCCAACAATACAGGCATTCTATAATCCCCAAGCAACGACTGCTACACCTGACATTTTAGTTTCAGGAATTACACAAAAGGTACTAGAGTTCGGGGATAAAAACTTGGATCAGTTTGGAAAGAACTTCAGGCAATCCAAATTTAGTGCGTATATCGATTCTCTAGATTCGGCAATAAACAGTAGCACAGTTAGCGTAGTTCTTGAAAAGCGAATAGAGCCAAAGTTTGGAGTGGCATTGCCATATACAGTCAAGTTCGACAATGCACTCTTCCATCCAATTGATGGATATCCTCCAATAATCGATTCATCGGCGTTTTACCATAAAGATTTAACATCCGAGGCAATAAACAAACCAACAGTTGTTGCCTATTTGGATGATGATGGATATGGTAATGTCCGCATTTATAAGAAAATCGGTCAAGAAAGAGTGTATCTCAATCGCAAAGCAGGAACTGTAAATTATACAACGGGACTAGTCGAGGTTAAACCGTTCTCACCGATTGGGATTCCCGATGGATCAGTTGAAATAAAAATCAAAGTCAGACCAAACAAGTCAGATGTTTTGGTTCGTCGCAATCAAGTTCTTGTTATGAATGAGAGTGAAATCGATGTTGTTGTATCAAAAGAAAGAACCGTGATCGATAGAAGTGCGAGTGATGCTGGGTTCCCCTACCCATATAGGTCAAATTAATTCATGTCTACCCCTCCGATAAATCAGATAAGCGATTTAGTTTCAGGTCGCCTTCCCGAATTCGTTCGGGTGGATCACCCCACATTAGTCGCATTCATTGATGCTTATTATGAGTGGTTGCAGAATAAGGATAGAACCGGAAAAATTTTGAGTCCAATGGTTCTACAAGATGTGATCGATGTTGACAGGAGTTTGAATGATTTCATCACTCAATTCAAGAAAGAGTACTTATTTGATTTTCCTGAGCAACTGGCGGTGTCTAGTGAAACAGGTAAACCAGTTGATGTCAGAAAACTAATCAAAAACATCAAAGCCTTTTATAGAGCAAAGGGCACAGAGAAATCTTATGAGTTCTTGTTCAGAATTTTGTATGACACTGGTGTAGAATTTTACTACCCTAAAAAGGACATCCTAAGAGTATCGGATGGGAAATGGTTACAAAAAACTTCTATCAAAGTCACCAACACTTTAGGCGATAGGATATTTGAGTCTATTGGAAGAATTGTCTATCAGACAAATTCAATGGGGCAGATAGTATCATCAGGAAAAGTCCTTGAAATTTCAATCTATAGACAAGGGCAAAATGATGTTGCTGAACTAGTTCTTCTTGGAAGAAATGGTTCTTTCAGTCCTGGAAGTATAGGTATAGATTTCAAAACAAGTTCAGGTGAGATACTACACGAACTTAGAGTGTATGATGTTGTTGGTTCGGTCTCAGTATCTAATGCCGGATCTGGATACATTGTTGGAGACAAATTGTTTTTTACACCAGCGACTGGAGATAGTGGTGAGGGTGCGAGAGCATCAGTTTCACTTGTAACTAGTTCGGGTGCAATACGCAGAGTCAAAATGGATGACTTTGGGATCAACTATCTTTCTAGTCCAAATCTGACGATAGAATCTCTAGGTGGAACTGGATTTGCAGGAGTTGCAAATACATCTGCTGTTTGTGAATATGAGGGCTACTACATCAATACCGATGGTAGACTCAGCACAAACAAAGTTCTTCAAGACAATCACTACTATCAAGACTACTCATATGTCCTCAAAGCGGAAATAGTGATTGATGAATATCGAGAGTCGGTAAGAAAACTAGTTCATCCTGCCGGTACAGCAATGTTCGGGCAAGTTCTTATCAAGCGATGTGCCCGTGAGGATTTGGACAATTCGTCTGCTCTCATCAGATTTGAAGTTCCAATCATTGGACACTATGCACCGTACACATTCAACACATTTGACAACTTGCCTGACTGGTTCTCTATTCCAGGCACAGGAGCGTCATCGGGATACAATGTTCATGTTGGTTACAATCCCACTAAACACGACTCTCTAATACAGGCAGTGGGTATAACGCCTGTTCCTCGCCAACAGGGTAATCCTATAGCCAATGTAATACCCTTTGTGGAGGCTACAGGACCATCTTTCACACCACTCGGACTTACGGGCTACAAGTATGCAGATCCATTCTGGATCATCTATGAGCATCCAAACAGAAAGATCAGCGACATAGTTGTCGCACAGGTATGGAAGAGTCAGATTGCCGATTTTATGCAATGGCCTGAGTGGACATCTTCAACAGGTGGAGGCCCACCCGCAGGATGGGACTCAGATTTCTATGGCGCATCTGGCACTTCCGCAGTTGAAAAGAAGTATGCCCTTTTGAAGTATGATAGTCAGTCTGCATTTAGAAAGATTACTGCGAGATCATTCTTCAATATGCCAATAGGAAATGAGTTCGATTGTAGGACGGAAGACAGAGTCCGCTATGCTAGACCGATTGTTTCAACGATATACCCGCTAAATGCACAGATAATCTCCACTTTTGGTAGATGTGAATTTGATGCGAGAATACTGATCACCAACTATGAAAATTTGCCAAGGTTTGGTGTCACGGCGGCAAGTAAAATTAGGTTCACTCTTTCAGGTACAAGGAGTGAAACAAAAGTCATAAACATCAACGCTAGAAACTGTCTGTTTCAGAATCTAACTGATGGACCTTATTCTCTGAAGGTAGAAGTGACGGACAGTAATGGTAAACCAATACAAGGAATTTCAGATACTGTAGTATTTGAGTTTTACTGCACCAGTCCCGAAATCGTCGGTGATGCAAGTGGTTCTACAGATTCGGAAATCGACAGAATTGTTTCTAGTATATCGGGGCAAGCACAAGACCCAATTGGGTTTGTTTGAAAGGATGACCCAATGGTCGAAATAAACGCAGCATACATCAGAAATCAGATAGCAAAACTTGCCTTTCAAGATCCAAGAGGAGATGGGTTTGAACAAGTTTTTCCTGGCATACCTGTTGGCCCAGGCGTAAATCAAGATTGTTGCGGTGTGGAAGGGGGCAACAATCCAATGGAAATGCCGTGTGCTGGCATGTTCATTTATATTTGGACAACTCTTGTTCCCGATTGCCTTCGCCCGTGGCAACCCTATTGGCACCCTAGTGATCTCACTTTATCTCCCGAAGACTTAAATAGGTATAACGATGCAAATAGCGATTTCCCCACAATGATCCCCCCATATCTGAAATTTGGAGATTGTGAGTTAGATATTTGGAAGATTATACCATACAGTGATAAAGACTTCAACTGGCCCAGAACTACTGACGGGGTTCCAATTGGTCCAAGTTTGCCGGGGAATAGAGCAAACAGAAAAATCAAACTTGATGAAATAATAGAGTGTTTTCGTAGATTTTACGCAGCAGTAGCAGAACACAATGCAGAGCAGAATGGGTCTTCAAACTGGAACACAAATAATCCATGTTGTTCGGTTCAAAATTTCAAAAAGATGATGATGATAATGAGACTTTTTTCATGCCTCAGTTTCATAACAACAGGGAATATACCCTCCGCTGTAGGTGGTGACCCACTTCTTTCAGATAAATTAAGATTGAAGATGCTCAAATGTATCAACTGTATTGATAAGAAGTGTTTTTCGACAGCATGACCAATAAACATAACATAGTCAAATGATCAATGTTTCAGCCCAAAATTGTCCTCTAAATAGGTAAAGTATGCCAAGTTGCGATCCATTTCGTCAGAACCACAGACGCTTCATAGCCGACACGATACTGGATGAGTACAGTGATCTTTCGGATGAAAACTTCTTCCTTTGCATTGGAAAGATTACTCCTTGGGGAACAACAGGGTCCGATGTTCCACCACAGTCAGTAGACTCAGTTCAGGATGAAACAGATTTCTGGCGAGGTCTTATAGCAGCAAAAAGAATAAACCGCTCCGACTGCTCAATGGTCACTAGGAGAATAGATTGGGAACCTGGTGCGGTATATCAACCTTACAGAAACAATATAGATCTATTTGATGATGTTGATCCCGCAAATTTTTATGCATTAGTGGACGATGAACGGGTTTATGTTTGTATAGACAATAATCTTGGAGAACCATCCACGGTTCCGCCCACACATACGGACACAATCATTCGTAAATTGAGTGACGGATATAGGTGGAAGTTCCTATATCAAATACCTGAAAGTAAGAGAAAATTTTTAACGAAAACCCGTGTTGGAGCAATCGGTTACATTCCTGTTGAATTTGTTGAATCGCTTCGTCCGAATGACGATAGATTTCTTCAATGGCAAGTTCAAAATGCAGCAGTTGATGGCAAAATTGAATTTGCGTATATGGACGAGGCGGCAAAGGCATACTGGGTTAGCACGGCATCATGTATTCTCCCATCGAGTGCGAATTTAGTGACCTTGAATGCTGTTGCTGGTGCAACCACAGTGCAAATTGCTTCACCTGAACTGACACCGGATTCAACTCTGTATGAGGACATGATTATTTCGTTTGATGGTGGTCCTGGACAAGGGCAGAGAAGAGTAATCAAAGACTACACATGGCAAGGGACTACAGCCAGAGTCTTCATAGACCCTTTGGTTTTGGGATTGTCGGGAACCTCGGATCCCGCAAAACAGTCATTCTTTAGTATTCAACCAAGAATCACAGTTAAAGGTGATGGCACTTCATATCAAAACACCAATAATCCTAATATAAAAACTGCGGATTTTCAAGTGAAATTCGGGGAGACTGCCGATGCTGACATCGAATGTAGCATTGTGGCACCAAGATATGTGAAGAGTATTGAGATTGTTGATGGTGGTAGAAATTACACATTTGCTGAATTGAACATTCCCAAGGGATTGACCACGATAGTCTCAACCACTCCTTTTGAGTATAGCGATCTGAAGAAAGTTCTTCATGCAGTCATTCCACCACCAGGCGGTCATGGTGCTAATCCTCTCCGTGAATTGGGAGCAGCATCGTATATGATCGTAAAGAACTACGAAAGAGATGAAGGAGGTAAGGTAGATACTGACAATGACTTCCGTCAGTTTGGAATTCTACGCAATCCTCTTTTATCCGAGAAGCAAGTTCGAATCAAGTTCTATCAGCCTGGACTAAGTGGAACATTTACTGTCGGTGCAACGGCGACTCAAATGACAGGAGCATATGGTGCACCATACGGTAAGGTTGTGGAGTGGTGTCCGGGATACTCTGGAGTTACTGCGACAAGCGAACTAGTTATAACTAATATTCGTGGTGGAACATTCGCTGCGGGTGCAACAATGTCGGGTCTCACAATTTTCGATGTTGTAAACAAGACTGTCGCCGGATCCGAAGGCCGTCATTTGCTGAATTTGACATTGACTCCTGAAAATGGAGAATTCTTATCAGTTGGTGGTGACTATCGCCGCAAATATTTTGCACATGGAGTTGGAAACAAGCGAGTTAACATCCCTCAGTCTAGATCTTCAGGAGAAGTTTGTGACTGGCTTGCTTCTGGCGGAACACTTTTATTTGGAACCCTAAAACTAGAAAATCCGAAGGGCAAGTTTTATATTGGCGAGACTGTGTTGCAGACTGAACCGTATTTCTCTGGATCAAATGGGTCCACGGGTCAGGGCAAAATTTATGCAATTGATACGGAAATTTGCTGTGCACCTACAACATACGATCTCACTTCATCTTTAACAATTTACGGTGAAGGATTCGAAGATGATACTTTCTTCAGAGATGCATTTGTGTCATTTGTTACGGGATCCACCGAGGGAAATGGGTATGTTGTTGATTGGACCCCCGCAACAGGAGGAACAAGTGGTACTTTGCGCCTTGGCGGTGTTCAGGGAGACATAATCAAAGGTCAATTAGTGGACTATACAGCATTCGGGGCATCTGGAACAACAGTAACGGTGAATGGATCTATTCTTTCAGTTGATCACCTTGGTGAACTTAAGTATAGATCCGGCGAAGTCCTATACATACAGAATATAAAGCCCATTCAGAGAGAGATAGAGCAGAGGGAAGAGATCAAACTCGTCATCGACTTCTAAAGTTAAGGTAAAAAATGCCATCATACATTCCAGAACTGTTCAATACCGATCCTTATTACGATGACTTCAGCGAAAGCAAGAAGTTCCTCCGTGTCATGTTCAGACCGGGATTTGGTGTTCAGGGTCGTGAACTGACTCAGATACAGACGATTCTACAGAACCAAATTGAGCGGTTTGGAAACCATGTCTTTGAAGAAGGAAGCATGGTTCTTGATGGCAAGATTACTGTCAACAGTCTGAGATTTGCCCGTGTGACCGGATTGTCAGGAACAAACGATGTCGCTGACTTACTAGGAACAATCGTTTCCGCCGGTGGTAAAGCAAAAGCAAAAATCGTTCATACAGAAGATGGATATACAGCCTCATCGATTGACAACATCCCAATCGTCTTCTTTGAATATCTAGAGGGTGGAACTGCATTCGCATGGGGCGATTACATTGGTGGTACTGCTGGTAACGGAACATACATCACAGCAAGTATCACGGGAGCCACATCAGGTGTTGTTCCGCCCACAGGAAATGCTCTTGTGGTGTCTGTTGATCGTGGTGTTCGCTTCACCGAGGGATTCTTTGTTCTGAATGATTCACAGTTTTTAGGTGCATACTCTTTATCTGGTGCCGCAGGCACACAGGTACGCATGTATGAGAGACCCACTACAAGAATGGGGTTCAATGTAGTTAAGGGGTTTGTTCAGGCTGAAGATGATACGAGTCTTAACGATCCTGCATTTGGTTCTTACAACTATAACGCTCCCGGCGCAGATAGATTTAAGATTGATCTCAACATCACTCAATATGGATTTACTGCGGCAAATACTAGTGCAACAGATAACTTCTCCCGAAAAGACTTCATTGAGTTCCTCCGTCTTGTTGACGGAAGCCCAATCAAAATTGAGAAGTATCCGGACTATGCAGTGCTTGAGGACACCCTCGCTCGTCGCACCTACGATGAATCAGGAAACTACACAGTTCGTCCATTCGAATTGAATATGGTTGATGGTCCTGGAATTAGTAATGATGGCGCAACCGCAAATTTGTTTGCCGATCTTGAGCCTGGTAAGGCATACATCTTTGGTTATGAATTTGAAACCCAAGGTGTGACTCGTCTTCCAATTGATACCGCAAGAGATGCGGAACATGTTAGAACAATATCAGAGAAGTACTTTAACAGGACTCTTGGCCCATATTGCAGAGTTCAGTTCACAAACATAGCAAACTCTCTTACTGGAATTGCATTTGATGATGAGCAACTTGTCTATCTTGGTAGGGGTGCGTCGGGTGCAGCAAGAAATGAGATTGGAACCGCAAGACTCCGTTGGATAGAGCCGTATGATGTTGCAAGCGGCGTGTATAACTTGCATCTCTTCAATGTTGAGATGGCAGGAACAGCATCATTTGACGATGTTACTAGAATCCACCATGCGTCATCAGGCACAGCACATGCATTTTCAATTACTGGAAGCAATGGGCTAATCAATTTACAGAATAGCAATTTGCTATTTGAATATCCGACTGGAACCAGAGGAAAGACAGTTACAGATGCAAATTATTCGATAGCGGGATTCTTTGAAGTTACTCTCGGCGCAGGAAATTTCCCATCTGTCGGTCCTAACGGTTCAAGGGGTATTGTTAACATTACTGACTACACCGCAAGTGCTACAGATGTTGCATTCTCAGTCCCGCAAGATTATACAGTTATTCCTGATGAAGATGTTATGGCTTTCACTCGTAGTGGTTTACCCGTAGGTGGAACTGCTTACAGAAAGAACGACCAAGAACTCGATTTGACTTTGACTGGACCTGGAGTTGTTTCTGGTGAGAAGATTTATGTTGTCACATCGATTGATGTTCGTGCTATCGATTATCCCGATCTGCGCCGTAACAAATCTATTGTCACGGAAAACATTGGAGCCACAGCAGCCGGTGGATTTACAGGAATCTTTGCGGGATTGACAACTGATCAATACAACAATAGTGTCCTGTATCTTGCAGGCAAAGTTGATGTCTTTGATGTTGTGTCTATTACGGGTGTCAAAGATTCTGAAACTCAACTGAAGACATATTTCTCCTTCGATAGTGGTCAGAGAGATAACTTGTATGATTGGTCAAGACTCACTCTACTTGCCGGTGTCACGGGCGTGACAGGACCATTCCAAGCAACAATCAAGAGATACGAGAGAGCAGGAAACCGTGGACCATTCACAGTTGACTCTTACCCATCTCCATACTCAGACATTCCGAAGTACTCAAGTCGAACGACCGGCAAGATATACGACCTCGCAGATGTAATTGACTTTAGACCTGATCGTGGTCCTAGCGGGGATGTGGTTGGTTATCCTTGGTTCCCTGTAAATACAGCAGCGAATGATCAATTATTCTGGTATCAACATTATCTACCAAGAACTGATAAGATAGTTCTGAATAGAGACAGAACATTCTCAGTTGTTAAGGGAATTCCAAGTCTGGATGCACAGTCTCCACCGGATGACCCGAACTCAATGACATTGTATTCGGTGACAGTCAATCCTTACACATTCGACAAGAAAGATGTTTCAGTTCGTTTTGTCGAGAACAAGCGATATACGATGCGGGATATCGGTGAACTTGAGAAGAGAATCGAAGCGGTAGAGTACTACACTACCCTGACTCTTCTTGAACAAGAAGCCAAATCGATATCAATTGTCGATGTAAACAACATTGAAGTTCCGAAGAAGGGCATTCTAGTCGATCAGTTCAAGGGACATAATATTGGAGATGTTACAAATTCGATGTACGCTGCATCTGTGGACTTTGAGCGTAATGAGTTGCGTCCTCCCTTCGTATCTCGGGTCTTTGCCCTCACAGGACCAACTGAAATCTCCGGCCTGACTACATCAGGTGACGGAATCGTGACATTGAACTACACTACGCAAGCAGAAATCGTTCAGCCACTTGCCACAAACACTTATACCATAAACCCATCTAGTGTATTCAATTATCTTGGCACATTAATGCTGTCTCCTTCTTGCGATTTCTGGTTTGACACGGGGCTTACTCCGTCAGTCAAAGTGAATGTCGATGGAGAAAATGATGCATGGCAATCAGGTGATGGATTCGGAACTCAATGGAATGATTGGGAATCGATTTGGTATGGCCGTGAAGTTGCAAGTGAAGCAAACACGAAGCCAAACATTGTTGACACCAAGAATTCGGTTGTTGCTGGAACTAAGGGTCTCAGTCTTGGAAACACATTCAAGTCGGGTGTTCCTGAAGGCATCAAGAGAAAGTCAGTCTCAAAAATCATTCGCAAGGATGTGGTTCCTTACATGAGAGACAATACTATAACCATGAATGCTTATGGTCTTAAACCAAACACAAAGTTCTATGTGTTCGTTGATGATATTGACATCACAGCATATTGCACTGGTGGATCTCAATTTACTAGTGAAAAGGGAGAGATTAGTAACCTTAAGTATATCATGAGTCAAGATACTGAGAATGAATTCTTGACTGGCCGCCGTGTTGTTAGAATCACAGATAGCAGCACAAATACAGTTTCAGAAACTACGATGGCAGCAGACGCTATATTCAACTCTGCGGGTGGCGTTGATACACTTCCCGAAGATGAAATACTCGCAACTCGCCCCGCTACCGTCCGTCGCAGATCGACTAAATCTAATAAGATTCAATCTAATCTAACAGAACTGCTGTCCACCGATTTCTTCGGATTCACGGAACCGATGAGTCAGACATTCTATGTGGACCCCATCAAGTATCCAGATGGTGTGTATGCCAAAACAGTTGGAGTCGCATTCGCAGGCAAAGACAGTGATTCAAATGTTCCGATTACCTTGGTAATTAAACCAACTCAGAATGGATATCCTCACCCATCAAAGATCATGCCATTTGGTCAGAAGACTCTGTATTCTTCAGGTATTACAACAACCGAGGATGGATCGACAGAAACGACATTTGATTTCTCAAGTCCAATTTACCTCTTACCTGGCAGAGAGTATGCAATTTCACTCGTAACAAACAGCAGCGATTTCATTGTATTCGGTGCTACAGTCGGAAACAATCTGATTCGTTTGAGTGAAGGTGATCCAATTCAGAAGGCAACGAAGCAGCCTGCAATACGCAGTATGTTCCTGCCACAAAATACAGGCAACCTAACGAAGAAAGATACGGACTCATTGAAGTTCTCTGTTTACATCTGTAAGTTCTCTCCACAGTCAGGTTATGTGAAGTATGAAAATAAGCATGAGTCATATGGTTCGAATACTCAGTTTGATATGATGAGACTGAATATGAACTATATCACACCCTCAAATACATCATCGTCTTTCAGTGAAAGAGGGCTTCTTGGTGATGTTGGAGGGTCGTTCATTGCAGCACAGCCAAATAAGAATCTTGATCGTCCGACAACAAGAACTACAAGAAACATGGGAACCGCAAAGTTCTCCGAAGTTCGTGCCAATTTGATAGGAAATACTTATGCATCTCCTGCTTTAGATGTCGAATCATCTCACTATCTTGTTGTAGAGAATAAGGTAAACAATAACTTTGTTGTTGCAACTAACCGTGAGTTGTTCCCAACGAATCTTGGTGCGACAGCCCCAAGTGCGGCTCGGTACATCACGAAGCAAGTTACACTTGAGCCTGGATTTGAAGCAACAAATGTTCATGTGCAAATGTCTCTATGCAATCCTTATGATTCAAGTATTCAGGTTTTTGTTAGACCGCTTCCAGTCGGGGAGGGCGACTTCAGCAGCATAGGTTACACTCAACTGACCACCACAGATTCTGCGTATTCACAGAATGCAGATGAGTTCCGTGAGGTTCTGTATACGAGTGATGGGCTAAACCTTGCCAAGTTTAGAGCGTTTGCGATAAAGATAGTAATGTACTCATCTTGCACATCCACTCTACCAAGTGATCCTCGTTCTCTACCCAGAATCAAGAATCTCAGACTGGTGGCGACATGAGAGTCCCTGTAAAAAACAACAAGATGGTGAGAGACACTAAAACAAATGCCATCTTGTCTGTTGATACAGATGCTATAAGGGCATACGAGGATAGAATTAGAAAGATTCAAGCCGAAAAGGATAGACTAAATAGGCTAGAACTAGAGGTATCGGAACTCCGTGCCATCATAGAAGAACTGAGGAAGAAGCCATAATGTCCTGCTCCTGCACCGGTAATTGCGACCTGATTAACATCTCAAATCTTGTCCTGTCGGACACATTTCACACATGGTACGACAGAACAAATGAGATCATCGACGCTATCAACCCACTCCAAATTTATGATGTAAATGTCGGGCAGACTGATGGTGGTCTTACTCTCAACTCAACCTGTGTGAATGGTGATACCAATGGTGTTATAACCCTGAAGGTTTGGCCTGGACCGGGTATTGGTGTTGGCACTACACTAACACCAAATTACTATCTAAACCACACAATGATCGATGTGTCGAACATGTTGACACTCGGTGAAACTGGATTCTCTGATGCTATTGTCGCAAACCGTTCACTCACATCGTTTCCTAACAATAACGATTGGTTCATCGTAAGTGATACACTAGACAATCGTTTAGGGTCAGGCGCAGGCACTCCGAAGAGAATCAGCGCACAACATATTTTGCCGCCAACCGTTTACTTACCACCAGGATTCCAATTCAACGGTAATGTAAGTATCAACGGTAACTTTAGCGTTCAGGGGACTGCATCGAACATAGACTCTAATGATCTGCGAATCGAAGACAAGGTTATCGAAATTGCATATCACCGACTAGTTTCGATTGATGTTACTGGTCCAACATATGGAGGATTCCCCGCACAGGGGGCAACATTCCACTACTACGATCCTGGTGTTACGAATGTAAACGATTACACCACAGTTGGGCAAGTGAGTCAGGTAGATTTCTACCCAACTTTTACTAACCTAAAGTTGCACAATTTCACATTTGGTGGTGTTAATGATATCGTTGCCGGGGGTAGTATCAGTATTAC
>Ga0172372_10003040_pt1 | contig 24996 bp, 27 predicted proteins | sample LakKiv5m_2_FD_114544 | JGI IMG/M metagenome (GOLD analysis project Ga0172372, IMG submission 114544) | Freshwater microbial communities from Kabuno Bay, South-Kivu, Congo - kab_092012_9.5m | ecosystem: Environmental > Aquatic > Freshwater > Lake | place: Democratic Republic of the Congo...
TTGCAGTTGTAATATTTGTTGTGATAAAATTTGTGTTTTGTAGTGTTCCAATTGTACTTGTTGTAATATTTGCATTTGTAAGCTGTGCACTTTGGGACGTTATACCTGTACTCACAAGGAGTGTTGCAGTTGTAATATTTGTTGTGATAAAATTTGTGTTTTGTAGTGTTCCAATTGTACTTGTTGTAATATTTGCATTTGTAAGCTGTGCACTTTGGGACGTTATACCTGTACTTGCTTGAAGTGTTCCTGTTGAAATATTAGTTGTGATAATATTTGTTAATTGAGCAGTCGCAGACGCATTGATAGTGCCTGTTGTAATATTTGTGATATTAGCATTTGTTATTTGAGCTATACTTGTTGTTATGTTTGTAAAAATTGCATCACCAGATACATGTAATTTAACAATAGGATTAGTTGTACCAATACCAACATTTCCAGTTGTATAAAATATATCAGAATTAACACTTGTCCATTGTGATCCAGAATTTGAAAATAATGTATTATTTTTATATAAATCACCTATAAAATGAACATCTCCACCAATGTATATGTCTTTTGCTATATTTGCACCACCTGCTATTTTTAATGCGCCACCAGATCCTACACCTATTGTATTTTCCGTTGAATACAAAGTTAAATTTTCTGATTGTAATCCTATAAAACCATTTGTTGTAACACTACCTCTATGCGCTTCATCCTGTAAATATCCAAATATATATTGATCAGTTGATTCAGAATAAATAATACCAGAATATTTTTTGTTATCGGTTATATCACTAGAATATCTTTCAAATAAAAATCCAGTATCACTACTGTTTTGTGGATTTTGATTTATTAATATTATATTATCACTAAATGCTGTCGTTGTACCTGAAATATTTACATTTCCACCAATATAAATGTCTTTTCCAAAAGACGCGCCACCTCTTACATTTAAAGACCCACCAGAATTTAATCCTACAGAATTTGTAGAATTTAATATATTTATACCATCAACAAAATTGGTTGTCATTATATTAAAAAATATAAATAAAATAAATTTTATATTAATACAAATACAAAATTTATAACTGTTAAAATCTATATTATTCTTCTTGAACTTCTTTACATACTTGGCATTTTGGACAAGGTATTGGTTCTGGACATGTCTTTTTTTCTTTTTCAGAGTTTGTTAATAAAATTAATAATATAATTACTGTAATTATCAATAAGATTACTGTAATTTCTTTAATATATTTCATATTTTGTATATTAATAGAAAACAAAATAAATTTAAAAAATTAATTAGAATACGCTAGTCCACCCATTCCACTTGTAATTCTTAATACATTATAATTAGTAGCATATACTCTTAATTTATATTCACCTGTTATATTAGTTGTTAATAATAATAAAGCTGTGTCAATACGTGACATATTTACACTACCACTTGGTTGATATTCTTCAGGATGTAATGAAAAAGAATATACATAAATTCCTGGTGATGGAATCGATGTATGATGTTGATATGGTTGAACTAAATTAAAATATTCAGCATTGCGTTTTGCAAATCTTTCATGTCCATTCAGTTGTAAACATGCGTCTATTAATGGTTGTTCTTCATTTCCATCTAATGTATAATCAGACCATTCCTTTGCAAGTTCTCTTGCGTCTGTTTGTAATACCCAGATTAATTCTTTACATGGATGATTAAAGGATAGTTTTGACCTAACATTCGTTGTGTCATACACTTCGTCTCCAGAAAATTGTAACTGATCAATTAAATATTCGTGACTTTGTTGTGTAAATTCACGTCTTTCGTCTGTATCAAGATATACATAATCAACAATTAATGAAGCATTTGTTATTTCAGGTGTCGTTGCTGTGCCTATATAACAATCAATCGCTCTACGAAATTCAACATTTATTTTTACTTCATGATATTGAAGACTAATTAATGGTAATGATAATCCTGCATTTCTACAAAACCAAAATTGTAATGGTATATATAACATACCACCTGCACTTCCAAGTGAATTACCAATCATTTTATGATATCCTGCTGACTTTTCAGCAGTTTGCGTAAGTTCATCCCAAATATTTAACCAATCTCCATAATGTCTATCAATAACTTGACCTCCAATTTCAATAGATACTTCATTTATTAAAACATGCCCTACATTATTTACCCATGATGAACTTGTATTACTTAAAGCAGGCAATTCAACATTTAAATACATTCTATGTAATAAATCTCCATTACGAGAAAGTACACAAGACACTTTTTGCCCAAAATTAACAGTTCCTTTAAAAGTTTGTTCAATTGGTTCAATTGCATAATTTGTATATCTTCTATATACGGTTTTAAAAAATGAAATTTGTGGATTTCCAGTGAGATATATATCTTGGGCCCCAACAGCAACTAATTGCATTAACCCTCCAGTCATTTTATTTATTATATATAATAAATAAAAAAATTATATTTATTTATCGCTCTTTTTTACATCATATCTATTTCACCAACTTCGTTTGCGCAATTATTATATAAATCTCTTAATCTAGAAGGTAAATTATCAGGTATTTCTTGTATATTATTTCCAGCACATGTTAATGTATCTATTTTTGGATAATATGGAATTCTTGTTATTCTATTAAGATCACATATTAAAAAATTAAGTTTTGGAAGTTCTGGTAATTCAGTTATTATATTCCTTGGACAATATAAATGTTCTAATTTATTATATACAGGTATTCTAGATATATTATTTGATCCACAAAATAAAGAAATTAATTTTGGGAATTCTGCTAATTCTGTTATTCTATTATTATTACATGTAAGAACTTTTAAGTTTGACAATGCTGATATTGTAGTTATTAAATTATCATCACAATATAAAGTTTTTAATTTTGGATAATTTGGAATTTCAGAAATTTTATTATCAGAACATTTTAAATAATCCAATTTTGGAAAGTCATTTAATTTTTTAATATTATTAGAAGAACATTCAAGAAAATCTAAATTTGGCAAAGATGGTATTTCATTTAACTTATTTTCTTTACATATTATTTTACTAACATTTGGCAAATAAGGTAATTCTTTTAATTTATTATTATTACATTCTAAATATTCTAATTTATCCATTTCATTTAATTTTTCTAAATTATTATTATTACATTCAAATATTTCTACATTTGGTAATATAGGAACAGATGTTATTGATCTTTTTGTTTTACAAATAATTCTATTTTTATTATAGTATTTTAAATATAATTTGAATATTTCTTTTAAATTTGACTCTTTTATAATAGTTTTTGCTTTTTTTAATGATAATTTCTCATATATTAAATTATTTGGATCTTCATAATCAACTTTATATTTCTTTAAAAAAAACTTTATAATATATTTATCGTTTTCTTTACAATATGTATTAAATAATTTATTTGTTTCACATAATGATTTAATGTTTTCTATATCACTGTTTTTTATAATTTCTAAAAACATTTCAACTGGTAAAAAACTTGGTTCAATCGGTTTTGCCAATAAAGTTTTTGGTTTAAAATGATCTTGTATTTTATTACAAAGTGTGTCTTTATTGTCTGTCTTTTTGAATTTTATATTTAAATTTCTACAAATCATTTGTAATTCTTCTTTTTTCCATCCACCAAATCCTTTCTTACAAGATTTGGAATTAAATTCAATTTCATTCATGGTACTGTGTATGTATGTCTTATTATTATCGAAATATTTTAAAATTTTTAATTAAATAATTTATATAACAACATATTTTCATGAGATACATGAAATGTAGCTGTTTGTAAATCTCCTATAAAAGATTCTTTCATTTCTTTTTGAAACAATTCATTAAATTCTAATGCTGTAATATTTTCTAATTTATTTTCATTTTGTAATTTTGTTAACACGTTTAACAAATTTATTGTCATTACATTACCATCACCTGTCATTAAAGAATCTTGATTATCTAATGATGATCCTATTGTGATCCAATCAAATAATTTATCTTGTTCATTTTTTATAACATCAATCATAGATCCCGATGAACAATGATCTGACACTAAACATACAAACGGTTTAATAAATTGTATATTATGTATATTATCAGAATTAACTTTTGTTTTTATAGCTGAAATAATAATATTAGTAATATCATCATCCACTATATTTCCATCTGGTAATTGATATATTTCATCTAAACTATCTTTTGGAGTTTCGTTTTCATTAATATCAATTATTTCATCACCATTTGTATCTGTAATTTGATTACCGTGGCCATTTATATAAATATAAAATTTTTGTTGTATAGATTCATTTATATTATAATTTTTATATAGAAAATCATATAATATATTTTTAACTGTATTAACATTAACATCAGAATTGACTAATGTAAAGATATTTTCATTTGGAATATTTAAAAATTTAGAGAATAAATTTAAAAAATTGTTGGCTGTATATTCTGCACGATCAGCTCCCCAATAGTTTTTAGATATAATTAATAAATATTTCATTTCCTAATTATTGTATTTAAAAATTATATTTAAAATTATATATTATATTATTTAAATGAATAAACGGTTAATTAAAGAAATTTTAGATTTACAAAAAAAACAATCATCTATACCTTTATTAGAAAATGATTATTTAATTTACGTAGATGAAACAAATATGAATAAAATATATACTATTATCAAAGCTCCGAGTGATAGTGTATATAAGCATAAATTTATAAGACTTAATTTTGATATACCAGAAAATTATCCTTATTCACCTCCAAAAGTACGATTTATAAATTATGATAGTGTCAGGATTCATCCAACTATGTATGAAGATGGTCAATGTTGTTCAACTATTTTAAATACATGGGGTGACAGTAAATATGAAAAATGGACACCAAGCATGGGTATAGAAACTATTTTATTAATGTTTCATTCTTTTTTAGATAATAATCCATACACACATGAACCAGGTGGAAGAGATGATCCATCATATACAGTTTATGTATTATATAAATCATGGTATAGTTGTTTGTTAAGATATTTACAATATGAAACAATAGATATATTTAAAGAATTTATATATACATATTTAATAAATAATATAGGTGACATTATAACTGATTTAAATTTTTTAAATAATGCTTATCCATATGGAAATTATTATACAAGATGTTTTGAAATAGATGATTTTTATATAGACTACAATAAAGTTATTGATGACTTAGAATATTATTACGATTATTATTTAGATAACACTTTGCCTAATTATCATGAAGTATACGATGTTAACGAAGGACAAGAACTTCAAGAACTTCAAGAATTACACGAAAACGATACAGTTTCACAAGAAGGCGAACAAGAAAATGATCTAATTAATTGTAATATTTGTTTTGATACACAACAACTCAATGATATAATTATTAAATTGGGATGTTGTCATTTATTTCATATCAAATGTATTCAACAAAATTTAATGAATAATGAAGATGTATGTCCAATGTGTAGAAAAGAATTAAGTTTTAGTGATAAATTAATTATAGAATCAAATAATGAATGGACAATTAATCCATGTACAAAAAGAAAAATAAAAGTTAATGGAAGAACTTATAAATATTTAGTTGAACAAGGTGTTTTTAATTAATAATTATGGTTTTTTTGTTGTTAATTGGCCTTGTATATACAATTTATATAATTTATCTTTTATCATTTTTATTCTATTATTTGTAGTACTTGTTTGTTCTGTGTAAGTGTCAGTGTAAGTGTCAGTGTAAGTATCAGTATAAGTGTCTGTATAAGTGTCTGTTTCATGATTTTCTTTTGCCCTTGGATCTCTTATATAAATAATAGTATTATTTAATTGTACAGACCATGTTAAATTAGTTCTTATGTTTGCCAATGTTATATAATCAGGATATTGAACTTTCATTAAAAGACCACCTATTCTGAATTGTTTTGTATCTAAATTTATATATTTAATCCATGTTCTGAAAATAGGTAATTGTGTTAATATTTTTTTTTCTTCCATTGTTTTTAATGGAATAAACCCATTTAAATGTCTTATAATGTCATCTTTTGTATAATTATCTTGTTTTGTTCCTTCATTTGGTTTTTTATATGCTGTTGACACTATACTTGTAAATTTTGGTTTCTTTTCTTTTGTATTTGACTTGGACTTTGACTTTGATTGTGACTTAATATGTATAGTTTTATTATTTATAGTAGTATTATCATCAGAATCATCACTATAAGAACTGTGAGTGTCAGTTACAGTGTCGGTTTCTGTTCCTGGATATTCAGATGTTGTGTAATTACTTGTTGTACCTTTTTTTTTAATTATTATTTGCTTTGGTATCTTTTTCATTATAATTAGTTTTGAAATTTATTTTCTATTTTTAATTTATTGTTTAAGTTTATAATGTTTTCCTATATTCTAACATCAATATATAATTTATTTTTTTCATCATATAGTTTAGTTATACCAAATTTATGGCTTGGTGATATAAATTCTGCACATAATTATGAATTTTTAAAAGAAAATAATATTAACGTTATTGTTAATTGTACACCAGATTTACCTTTTATAGATGAAATTAATGAAGATGCTAAAAAATTATATTTAGTCACGTATAGAATTCCTGTTAATGATTCTTTATTAGAAAAAGATTTTATACTTATGGAACAATGGTTTAAAATATTATTGCCTACTATTCTTAATAGATATAAAGCTGGTAATAAAATTTTAGTACACTGTCATGCTGGAAAACAAAGAAGTTGTGCGTTTACAGCCGCTTTATTAAAATCAATACTTGATGATAGGTTAGATATAGAAGGTTTAGAAACAGAAAATGACCCTAAACAACAATTCAAAAATATTATTAATTTTATTTTATCAAAAAGATACCAAGCTTTTACATTTGGATATAGAATAAATTTCAAAAAGAGTTATGAAAGATATTTTAAAATAAAACAATAAATTATTATATGTAACAAATTGTATCTTGTTAAAAATTATAATAAAGTAAAAATAATTAAATCAAATATAATAATTTTTTTATTACATTAATTTAAGGTTAATGGAATATACTACAAAAGAAAGAAAATCAGATTTAATTAAATTTATGAATAATGTTAATTCTGAACTTAAAAAAGATGAGTATAATAATTTATCAGAATTATTTGATAGTAAATTAATAAGCGCTGGTATAGAAGGAAAAATATATAAAACATCATTTAAATATCCTAATTATGGTCAAATGATTCTTATTTTAAAAACTGTTGAATTACTTAAAATTCAAAAAACTAAAAAAATACCTAAAAAAATTTTGAAATTATCATCTCATGAATTATATGAAATCTTTTACTCCGAAAAATATTATAATGAAAATAGTTTAATTGAATTAATCGCACAAACATTAACTAATCAACTTATTTTTCAAAAGATTTGTCCTAATTTTTCTTTAAATTATTATTGGGAATATAATTCAACAAATAAAACTATATCAAGTTATAACGAATTTGCAAATTCAGAATCTTTTCATTCTTGGGCTAAAAAAAAACATAATGACGATTTATGGTTTAACGCATTATTTCAAATAATGTATGCTTTAATTTGTATAAAAAGATATTATAATATGTCACACACTGACTTTCATACAGACAACATTCTTGTTCATAAAGTTAAACCGGGGGGATTTTGGACATATACATTAAATGATACTAAATATTATCTTCCAAATTTGGGATTTGTTTTTTTATTACATGATTTTGGGTTTGCATGGATTCCTAATAAATTAGTTGTTGATTGGCATTATAAAGATACTTTGAAATATATAACTCATATAGGTAAAGAATTTTATGATTTATCAAGTTTTATAAATAGTATAAAAACATATTATAAGCTACCAAAACAATTTAAAACATTTATTAATAAAAACTTTTTACCAGAAGAATTAGATTATGTATTGTCTAAACAATATTATAAAGATTTCTGGTATTATATTAAAGATATTAAATCAATTTCAAATAGTTTGAAAAAAGAATATAAAGATAAATATTTTGAATATGAAAAAATCACAAGAAATTATAAAGGAAATAATATGACATTAGAACAAAAATTTTATTTATTATTTTCAAATGATACATCAAATAATATTATTCAAAATTTTATATATACAGATAAAATTAAAGGAAAACCTATAGAAAGATATTCAGCTGATAAATATCTTAATCACAAAAAAATACCTCCTAATTTACAAAAATTAATAATATAATTATGTATATATCCAATTTTCACAATCATTACACTCTTTTTTATCTTCACATATTGGAAAATCATTTTCCCAATGTGGTATAATTTTATCTATTATATATTTTAATTTATGTGTAAATATAGATTCACTTATATTTAGTTTATTTATTGCATCATATTCACATACTTTTCCTATATGACATTTTGTTTCTATATTATATCCGCCTATATAACATAAACTAAATTTACCAACACATTTTCCTGTAAATATAGTATCAGCATTATGACCAAAATTATATATATTACTTATAGAATCAATCGTTTTATTATAATCTTTTAAAATATTACTTTGTAACAAATAATTTTTAATACCTGGTGATTCAAATGATACAGCTGGTTTATTATATAAAATACCCATTACAACTGCCAAACTTCCTCCTAAAGAATGTCCTGTAAAAATAATTTCATCATTTTCAAAATCAATATTATAAATATTTTGTGATTTTAATTGCTTAATTATATTATATGTTATAGATATATAATTTAGAACATGTTTATTCATAAGTGAAAAGCATTTTTGTTTACATATTGCTTTTGATGATAAAATTAATTGTCCTTTAACTTTTTGTGCGTCCCAACATTTTTCATTTAATAATTCATCTATTTTATTATATAAACTGCTTTCCTTATAAAAACAACAAGAATAAAATAAATTATCATTAAATTTGTCATTATAGACACTATTGAATATTTTAAGCGAATTTCCAAAAATTATAGATGTACCTTTTATACTTATTACATGTGTTTTTTTATCTTCACTTGAAAATAAATATGCTTTAACCGTATCATTATCTTTACTTATGTCTATAGTTTTATTAAAATTTATATCAAGTTTTTCATATACATCATATGACATTGTTGCCAAGTTATATATATTTGAATATGATAATTCAAACCACTTATTTAAATTAGTATTTGTATTAATTGTATAAGATTCATTATTAATTAAACTAAACGATTGATATAACGATAATATTCCTTTCAATAAAAATCTTTTATTCATTAGTAATAAAAGATAATTTTAAAATATTTTTTCAACTTGTTTTTTTTTTGATTTTTTAATTTTTGATGATATTTTATTTTTGACTTATACTGGAGTTGGTGTTTCTGTAACAATTTCAAATGTTTCAGTTGTTGTTGAACTTGTTTCGGTAACTGAACTTGTTTCACTTTGTGAAGTTGATTCTGTCATGCTTGTTTCTGTATATTCAGTAGTAGAAGTTTCTTCAGTTTGAGATGTTGATTCAGTCATACTTGTTTCTGTAACTGAACTTGTTTCAGGACAAGGTGTTGTTTCGGTAACTGAACTTGTTTCTGTAGTTTGTGAGGTTGATGGTTCCATTGTTGTTTCGGTAACTGAACTTGTTTCTGTAGTTTGCGAGGTTGATGGTTCCATTGTTGTTTCGGTAACTGAACTTGTTTCTGTAGTTTGTGAAGTTGATGGTTCCATTGTTGTTTCAGTAACACTTTCAGTAACAGTTACATTTCTTGTAATAGTGCTTTCTGGACAAGGGGTTGATTCAGTAACTGAACTTGTTTCTGTAGTCTGTGAAGTAGATGGTTCCATAGTTGTTTCTGTAACACTTTCAGTTACTGTTACATTTCTCGTCATGGTACTCTCTGGGCATGGTGTTGATTCTGTAACATAACTTGTTTCAGATGTTTGTGTGGTTGATGGTTCCATAGTTGTTTCAGTAACACTTTCAGTAACAGTTAAGTCTCTTGTAATAGTGCTTTCTGGACACGGTGTTGATTCTGTAACTGAACTTGTTTCAGTAACACTTTCAGTAACAGTTACATTTCTTGTCATTGTGCTTTCTGGACAAGGGGTTGATTCCGTAACTGAACTTGTTTCTGTAGTAAAAGTTTCTGTTTCAGTAACTACAATAGATCTTGTTCTTACTGTAGTAGATGGACTTGGACACTCAGTTATAGTAATAGTACCAGTAACAACGTCTGTAACAAAGTCTGTAACAGTAGTAAACCCTGTAACAGTACTAAAGTCTGTAACGGTAGTAAAATTTGTAACAATATCTCTTACAGTTGTAACATCAACCACAGTACTTGTTTGAACTACAGTATTTTCAACAGTTTTAGTGGTTTCTTCAACAATAGTTTCAGTACAAGTTTCTGTAACAGTACTTGTTACTTTTTTATTTTCACACTTTGTTGGTGAACAATTCCACAACTTATTCACTTTACACGATTCATTAAACTTTAACATAAATTCACCAGTTGTATTACATACTTTGCTTTTTGGAATATCACAACTAAATGAATTTTGGTCATTACTGAACGAACATTGATTATATGGAAAATACATTCCAGAAACCAAATACATAGATGTCATATATAATACTGTGCTAAGTGTCTTCATTGTTGATTTTACTTTTCTTTTTATTTATAAAGTTATTTCTTTTTAAATTCATTTTATTTATAATTATTTTTTATTTTTTTTTTAATTTTGTTTATTAAATTAATAAAAATGTACAAACTTTACATTCAATGTAATAATTTAGATGCTTTAAACCTAATATCAAATGAAAAGGTATTATCAAATATATCTTATATAATTTATAATATGTTTACAATTGATACATCATATTTACAAACACTATTTGAAATTAAAGCAAAAAATAGACATATTAAAACTATTTTACAAGTACAAATTACAGAAAATTATGAAAATTCAGATATATCAACAATTATTAAAAATTTATGTAATTACGGATTTGATGGTATATTATTTACTATACAAAATACAGAATCTATACCAAATTGTAAAAAAATTATTCAAATCTTGAAAAAATTACCAGAGCCGTATGATTTTTCCTGGGAAATCTATTATATGAATTTAAATAATCATTTTAGTAATTATGATGATGAATTTTTAAAAATGATGGATGGAATTATTAATTTAGATTTTAATGTAATAGATTCAACAAATATACCATATAATAAAATTATAAAAGTTTATGATCAAAGAATAAATAACAATATACAATTAAATAGAAATAATATTAACAAAGTCTTTATATTAGATATAAACAGACAAATTATAGATTTATTAATGAATTTCAATTTTCAAAATAATAATTTGATACTTAATAATCTACATTATCCAACCAGTTCATTTATTAAAAATTTAAATTAAGAATTACGCATATCTTCGTGTAATTTTTTAAATTGTATTATATATATTTAAAAAAATAGATTTATGTAGTATATTATTATTATGAGAAAAAAAAAAACAAATTACGAAGATCCAGTTTATTCGAAAATATCAAAATCCGGTAAAAAAAAACACTCTAAAAACCATCATTCTATTTTAAGTAAACACGAAAAGAAATTAGAAGAATTTAAAAATAAAAACGAGAAAATTAAAACACTAAATACAAAAATAAAACATTTGACAAAAGAATTAAATACTTTAAATACAGCAAATGCCGATGATAATTATTATAAAATGGATAAAATTCATTTAGAAATAAATAATTTATTAAAAACTAAAAATGAAGTAGAATCTGGGTTAGAAGAAACAAAATATTTATTGGAATCATCTGAACTTATTATGAAATATATGGATTTAGAAAGTAAAGAAGAAGATTTATTGAATAAAACAAATATGTCAGAAGAAAATACAAAAGAACTTAATGAAATAGTTATTCAAAAAAATGACATGACAGATGAATATTTAAAAAAATTCGATAATAATTATATTAGTTTTAGAAATTTATATATAAAAGATCAAACAACATGTCCAAATTGTAATAACATAATGGAAATATCTGGTGGATTTTTAACATGTACATATTGTGGCACATGTAAAACAACATTAGATTGTCATAATGATTTATCATATAAAGAAATGCAAGATTATGATTATAGACCACAATTTACATATGAAAAAATATCACATCTTGAAGATTGGCTAAGAAGATTTACAGCAAGAGAAAATAGAATTATATCTCAAGAAATTCTTGACAAAGTAATTTTAGAAGCAAAAAAAGAAAAATTAAAAGATCTATCTTTACTTACGGAAGAAAAAGTAAAAAGATATCTTAAAAAATTAAATTTAAATGATTATTATGACAATGTCATTAATATTATTAATAGAATAAACGGAAGACCACCATTTACTCTTACACAAGAAATAGAAGATAAAATTAAAACAATGTTTCAACAAATACAAGAACCGTATGAAAGACATAAACCACCCAATAGAAGAAATTTTTTAAGTTATTCTTATTGTCTTCATCAAATGTTTAAAATATTAGGTCTTCATGAATTCGCAAAATATTTCCCATTACTTAAAAGCGCTGATAAATTACGTCAACAAGATGAAATTTTTAAAAAAATAGTAGGTGAAATGGCACAAAAAGATAAAACTATTAATTGGGTATTTTATCCATCTATTTAACTAAGTGTGTCAGGCTTCAGCTAAATTTAAATTATAAACATTTTTATATTTCATTAATAATCTATCCATTAATTCTAATCTTTTTTTTTGTTCTGGTAATTCATTATTTTTATTAATTACTGCCAACAATTTATAAATTTTACAAGTTTTATTTTTATCAGGATTTTCATCTATTTCATTAAATTTTCTATTTAATCTAACACAAAATCCTCTTAAATAAGAATACATACAATAATATTTATCACACATATTGTTGAGCATAAATTCAATTGATTCCTTTGATCTATATTTAAATTTTTTTGATGTACAAAAAATATGATATCCGTTTATTGATTTGTATATTCTAAAAGACTCCTTTTTTTTACTAAAATAATCAATTATAAATTCATCAGTTATATGATTTTTATTTTGCTCATCTACATTAATTTTATCAATATCAATATCAATCATTAATAAATTTCTAAAACATATATATATTGTGTTTGTTAATTTATCTTTTGCTACATAATAATGAATATTGGTATTTAATAATTCTTGTTCTCTTTTTATACCTTTAATAAAATAACCAGCGCTTTTTATAATATCATCTGCTGTTTCCAATGTCAAGGTTATATTTTCAGAATTATCTAATTCTTTTATAGGATCTCTATTATTTAAAATATCTAAAAATGTAGTATGAAAGTGTTTCATTTGATATTATTTGAATTTTTTTTAATTTTTTATTATTAACATAATTTAATAGTAATGTACAAATTAGCTTCTTTAAAACAAATAAATTATTTAAACCATATTTTAGAATCAGAAAATATAGAATTATCTAATTTGACATCCAAAGAAATAAATGAATTAACACATTATGATATTTGTCAAATATTTAAAAAATTCAATTTAGAAAATATATTTACACCATGTTTTAATAATAAAAAATATATAATAGAAAAAAAAACAAATGATTATATAATAGGAAAACAAATATGTTACAATAAAAATGAAACTATAATATATAATTTAATTTCATTTAAAAATTTATTAGTATTAGATTGGGATTGTAATGATAAATTTAAAAATAAAATAGATTTATTATCATTTATAAAATGTTTATTATCTAAATATCCCTATACTTTTTTATTATATGAAACGTTTAATGGATTTCATGCTTATTGTATATCACATAAATTTAATTATAAAGAATATAAAACTTTAAAACTAATGAAATTATTAAACTGTGATAATTCTTATATATCATACACTAAAAAGGTTGGGTTTGTTGTCAGACTTAATAAAAAACAAAATAGAAATGAAGAATTTATAGAAAAATACGTGTGTCAAATTAATGATTATAAAATAGATGAAAATTTAAAATTTTTAGTTGAATTAAAAGATAAATTTACTTGTTAAATATTAATTTAAAAGAATTATTAAATTAAACTAAATGTATATTAATGAAAATATAGTATATGATTATATTTCTAAATATGTATATAATGATATGAATATCGAATATTGGAATACATGCAAAGAACATTTATGCAAAATAGCTTTATATAATTTAGGATATAATATACAAAAATTAGAACTTGAAAAAAAATGTAATCCTAATTATTTACAACTTTTGAATGATCTTTTATATGTGAACAATTATAATTATTTATATTTAAAAAATCATGATAAGAGTTTAAATTTATCATTTAAATATGATAACAAAGATTTAGTAAATTTTATATTATATACGCAACTTTATTTTGAATCAATTTTAATGCTTTTAGTAGGGGTGAACAAACTAATAAATCATAAATTTATTAATACAAATATGCTAGTAAAATATTTAAACCAATTAAAAGAATATAATGTCGATTATATTCCACAAATTAAAAATAAAATAAGTTCATATACTATGTCAATTGTTTTATATAAGATGAAGTATTATTGATTATTGATATATATATTTTCTACATAATACACATTTTGAAGTATTACCTATATATTTATATCTTGACCAACATATATTATGAACAGCATTTCCACAATTATTTTCACAACATATATAATTTTCACTTTCGTAATATATTTTTTCTAAACATATTGGACAATTTTCATTTCGTCCCTTTTTTTTACTTAAACCTACATGTAAATAGTAATATACAAATTCATATAAATCACTTGATTTACAATCTAAAGGATTCATTGTTGATTGATTTAAACTATTTCTACAAAACCAAAAAATGTGTTTACAAAAATTTTTTCTAACTTGATAATCCATACATGTACATGAAATATCCAATGTATCATTTTCATCATCTTTTTCTATATTTTGATGTTTTACTTGTATATTAATAGAGTATTCTTTGTTTTTTGAACTTAATATTTTACACTGTGCAAAATTTGGAATAGGATAATAATTTACATCTAATAACAAGATTCTTTCTGATAGACTTTTTAATTTTCTTTTAATTCTAGAATATTCTTCATTATTCATATTAATATTTTTCGTATTTCTTAATTTAAAAATATAGTTTATTTATTTATAAATTTTTTATTAATTACGTTTTTATTCTAACAAAAAAATATAAACAACAATTAAAATGAATTCCAAAACAATTGATTATTTATTTGAAGATCCTCCTATTACTGGTCAAACATATGCATTAGTTAGTATTGTAGGTCCACATATGCCTCAAAAATGTGATGTTTGGGGATTAAAGGTTAGAGGTGTTGTAAATTCAATTGATCAAGCCAAATCACAAACTCAACGATTAATGAATATTGATAACAATTATGATATTTATACAGTTGAAGTTGGAAAATTTTTCCCATTAGCAGTTGAACCTATGGAAATTCCAAATGTAGAATATCAAAATACACAATTAAATAATTTAATTAAGGGTTATCTTGAAAACAGAGAAGCTGCTAATCAACAATGGCATGAAAGAAAAAATGAAATGATAAAGGAAGCTATTCGTGAAGGACAATCACAGTCATCTTCAAGTCAAAAAGAACATCCAATTGCAGTGTTACAAAAAATTCATTCATTAAAAGAAAAAACAGAACAATTACGTGAAGAATTAGAAAATACTGAAAAACAACTTTTAAATAATATGAAAAATTTTAATGGATATGACACCGAAGAACGAGAAAATTCTATTAAAGAATTAAATAAAGCATTTGAAAATTTAGAAAATGGCAAATCACAGATGGAAACGCTTAATAATACTCTTGATGATAATTTTAAATTTTCTATTCCACAAGAATTTTTAAACACTTTATTAGATGAAATTTCTGATTTAGAACATAAATTATCTATTTTATCAACTGACAATGCTAAAAATGACAATGAAATAAAAGAATTAAAAGAACAATTAGAATCTAAAAAAAAAGAACTAAATGATAATACAAGTTCTTCTTCTATTAATGAATTTATTAATGCAAATTATCAAAATTCACCATATAATCTTATGTAAATCATTATTTTTTAGTAAAAATTTTTATTATATATTTATAATAAGAATTATCATCATGGATAGCAAAACGCAAATGACAAATATAGATTCATTATTAGATAAAATTAAACAATATACTGATAATTCTATTGTTGATGAAATACTTATTTTAGCACTTATTGTTGCAATAATAGAAAGTCTTGCACAAAATACTTTAAAAAACAGTAATCATGGTTCTTTAAAATTTAATATAGGATTAGCTTTTTATATGTTAGTTGGTTATGTATTACATTATGCTTATCATAATGTTCCACTTAGTAAATTAAATGTTACATGGTCATGTATAAGTATTGTTTTAGCAATTAGTTTAGGATATTTTCTTTATGACGAACCACTTAACAAATATACAATTTTATCAGTTATATTAGCCTTTTTTGCTATTTATTTTGCAAATTTAAATTATCAATAATTTACAACTTATTTGTATCCAACTCCATTGCCTCCACATTCTTTACATGTACACGGTATCAATTTTTTTTTATATCTTCTTTGTACATCTATAGGTAAACGAATTAAATCTTGTTCAGATATTTTTTCGCATTTTAGTTTTTTTGTTCTTAAATTCATAAATTGAACAGGTCTATTTAAATTGATCCATTTTTCAATGTCATATATCTTTTGTTCTACTATATGTTTATATGCATCTGTTGTACAGATGGAACTAGGTATTATTTTATCAATTAATTTAATTTTATCAAAATTATATGTATATATTGCAATATCTAAAACTAAGTTATCATAATAAGGAGAAATTGTTAAATGATTATAAAAATTACATATTATATATTCTATCGTATATAGATTATAATTTTTTATTAACATTTCAAAATCTAAATTTAAATCATTAATTAGTTTTTTAATAACTTTTTTATTACCAATACAAATTGTCAAGTACAAATCTTGTGATACTATATATTCGCGTAATTCAAATGGTAAATTTCGTATTAACAAAAGAATGTTATTATTGGTCATATCTTAATGTACAAAGGGTTTTTATTTATTTCTATTCATTTTTTATTTAAAATTATAAAATTTAAAATATTATAATTTATTAATCATAACATTATGTTATTTGAATTTATAGAAAATATTAAAAAATACTTTGAATCTATTTATAATATATTTAATGATAATTACGATGAAGCAGGTATTCAATCAAGAATGAAAATGCTTGAAACAAGATATAATTCTGAAACATGTCATCCTTACAAGCCCCATATTTTTTCTTTGAAATCCAAGAATTTACTTGCATATGTTAATAGTTTAAGTAACTTGGATGATAAACTATCACTTTTTGAAAAATATAATAATATTTTAAAGAACGTGTGTTCTAAATTGTATGATAGATTTGACCCAACATTCATATATACATTTAATAACGAAATTCATTTGGTATTTTATTATAATGACGAAGGTCATTTTCAATACGATGGAAATCTTAATAAAAGTTTATCAAAAATGACAAGTTATGCAAGTATTATGATGAGTAAAGAATTACAACAAAATGATATAAATATAGATTTTACATTTGAATGTTCATTTGTAGAATTTGATATTGATTACGAATGTCTTAATTATATTATTTGGAGACAATTAGACTGTAAAAGAAATATTACAACATTACTATATAAATGTCATAAAAATGATAATTCTTTTAACGTAAATGGATTAAAATTAATTGATTTAGAAAATGAATTATACAATAACTATTCAGAAGATAAAATTAAAAATTTATTATATGGTATTATCGTGAAAAAAGAACTTGTTCAGAATGAACAATCAGAAAAAGAAACAAATGATGACAAACACATATGTGTTTCTTCTAAAGAAGGATTTGAAATAACAAAAGAATCAAATACATTGTACAATAGAAAAAAAATTACATATCAACATTTTTGGTTATATGAAAATTTTTCAAGAACAATGAAAATGTATGTTATAAATAAATTATTAGATTATTCTTGTGAAAGCGAAGACGAGTGTGAATGTAATGGATGCGATGATTGTGAATGTGAAGAATGTAAAAATTGCAATTGTGAAGAATGTGATGAATGTGAGGACACAGAATGCGACACAGAATGTGACAAAGATCAAGAATAGAGTTATAAAAAAGTAATTAATTTAATTTAAAAATATTTTTTATAAATTAAATAATGTCTGAGAATTATGTATTAGTAGATGATAAATATTATGATCCATACTTTATATTAGAAGTTGATCAAGATGACGAATTAGAATATATAATAAAGGCTTATAAAACTAAAGCAAAAAAATATCATCCTGACAAAGCCAAAACAGAAAAAGATAAAATTAAGAATGAAAAAAGATTCAAAATATTAAGAAAATGCATTGAGCATATTAAAGAGAAACGCGAAACATCCTTTATTGATACAAATATTCGCAAAAATGAATATAAAAATAAAAATTATGAGAATAAAATTTTTAAAAATAAATCAGAATTAAATGAATTTAATAATACATTTTTAGAAAAATCATATTCTTCAAACAAAAAAATAAATAATATTAAAAAAGACAAAAATAGTCATTTAAAAGAACTAAATGAAAATGAAATTATAATTAATCAATTTAATTCATCTAAATTTGAAAATGATAAATTTAATTTGATATTTGATTATAATTTGATTAAAAATAACAAACTAAACAATGACAATTCTGATTCTAAACAATTGATTCATTATACGACAGATGGATTTTATGGTTATAATACAGCAGATTTACAAAATTTTGCAATGGTTAAAAGTTTTAATGGTCTTCTGATATCTGACGATTTAATAGATTCAGATTCAAATTATAATTGTAATTACGCTGACATTGAAGTATATAACAATCATGTTAAAAATCCAGAAAAACTCATAAAATTAACAAAAAAAGAAAAAGAAAATATTAAAAAAATATTAGAAAAAGAAAAATCAAAAGTGAAAAAAGCTTCAAATTATTTATATAAAGAAATAGACGAAATAGATGAAATACATGAAATAGATGAAATAGATAATATAAATGATAGTAACACAGAAGATATAAAATATAAAACCCAATTTGAAAAAGAACAATATAAATTATATAAGAAAAACCTGATAAATTTAGAAAAACAACAAGAACAAGATAAATCCATTATTATAAACAGTAATATATATGATAAAAATTTAATTGAAGAAGCTGAACATCAAGTCTTAGATATGTCACCATCTTTATTAAGAGCATTAGATGAACATTATAAATTTAAAAGACTTACATAAAATTTCTGAAAATTTACAAAATATTTGAAATTAAATTTAAATTGAATTTAAATTGAATTTTTATTTAAAATAATTAATATTATATTTTATAATGAACAACAACAACGATAATAATATAGATGATTTTCTAAATAATTTATATGAAAATTGGATTGATATGGTAATTGAAAATGTTCCTTTAGTTCAAAACTTTAATGAAAATTACAATCAGCAATTTCTTTTAAATAACGGATTTCATTTTCGCCGAAATAGATATAGACCATCAAATTATTCATATACTGTTAACACTAATGCAAATGATATAGGTACTAGTAATAGAGCAGGTGACTATTTTGCTGAAACAAATGATACTGCACGTACAGGTAATTTTATAGATGTATTACAATTTTTCAGAGATGCAAGTTTATTAGATGACATCATGGATAGACAAACAATTAATCAATTTATAGATTTAATTAGAGAAAGAAGACTTGCGCCAAATAATCATAATTCTGCTTCACAAATGCAAGAAAATAATTTGGAAGAAAATGTTATGACAAATCAACAATTGCCATCTTTATCATCTATAATTGATGATTATGGTATAGAACCAATAATAGAACCACGCATAGAAAGACAAGTAGAAATACCACAAGTAGAAAGACCGCGTGTCATAAGACATAGACGACAATCAAGAATTATAGCAAATAACAATGATATTACAAATTTATTGGGTGATTTATATGGAAATATAGTACAATATATATCAGAACCAGCTTTTGAAGATGTAAAAGTAACTATTTCTGAAGAAGAATTTAATAATCTGAAAACAGAAAAAATAAATGATAATAATATTGAGGAATACAATACAAAAGATTGTAATATATGTTTAGAATCTTATAATATAAACGACGATATAACATTTTTACCATGTAATCATTTTTTTCATAAAAAATGTATTCATCATTGGGCGTGTAATGAAAAAATAAGTTGTCCGGTTTGTAGAAAAGACATTCGGGAAAAATAAATTATTTTTATGTATAATAAAGTATCATGACTATTATTTTAAACTCAGACATATTATATGAACTTCAGACAAATAAACAATTAAAATTAACAAAAAAATTCCAAAAAAATTCTTTAAATTATAATTTCTATATTAATCCAAATATTGCTATAAAACTATATACTGCAAAAATAATAGATATATCATTAAACCATATTACATTTGAATATAACAAAAAAGACTCTTTAAATTTATTTCTTTTTTTGAAAAAAGTTAATGAGTCAATATTAGAATTATATAAAAATTCAGACTCACATGAAAATAAAACTATTTATGACATGTATGTAAATAAACCGGAATCATTTACAATAAGATGTTATTTACCTCATTTTAAATCTAAATATTTTATTAATTATTTTGAAAATGATATACAAAAACAATTTTTTCTTCCTAAAAAAGGATATATATATGATGAATTATATATTGATATTAGAAATCTTTGGATAAAAGATAATAAAGTTGGTTTTAATTTAGAACTTAAAGAAATAAAATTATTTTAACAAAAAAATTGAAAAAAATTGTTAAAATACTTTTATAAAGTAATGAAGTATGTTGCCTTCACATTCTTTAATAAAGGAATGTAATGATATATCTAAATTTGAAAATATTTTGAACAAGTTGAAAAAAAATGCATTGAATTCAAGTTTATATTATAAACACAGTGCATGTATTTTTAAAAATGACAAAATTTTAACAATTGGAAACAATAAATATTTTAAAAATTTATTAATCGCAAATCAAATGATAAAGTTAAGTATTCATGCCGAAATTGATGCTTTATCAAAACACAACTACAAAAATGTAAAAGGATTAGATATACTTATTATTAGAGTTGGTGATAAATCTAATACTTTAAAAAATTCTAGACCATGCAATGCATGTATAGAAAAATTAAAAAAGAAAGGTATTAGAAAAGTATATTATAGCAATGACAAAGGAAATATAGTATATGAATTTATTGAAAATATGGAAAAAATCCATGATAGTTCAGGATCAGTTATTATAAACAAATTAAAATCAATTTAACATATTACGTAATTTTATTCACTTCTTTTTTATAATTAACTTAAAAATAAAGTTAAATATAAGTAATAACAATGGGATTTTATTATACAAAAGATGGTAAATGTGCTAGTTCAATACCATATTCAACACATGTAACTTTTTTAACATCAACTAGATTAATGCAAGAGTCAGCTGCAATTACTATTCAAAGATGGTGGAAAAAAATGTATCATGACAAATTACAACAACAAGTTTATAGATGGTGAAAATTTATTTTCTTTAAATAAAAAAAAAATGAATATGAAATAAAATATTTTAACTTTAAATTAAAATAGTTTATAATATGGAAACTTCTGCAATTGTCGCATTAACATTTGGACTTTTAGTACTTGCTATAATCGTATTTACACTTGCTTTTTCAAACTCTTTTGGTAATAGCGGTGGTGTGCGTGCAAATAAAGAAATTTGGTTTTCGGTTCAAAAATGGTTATTAATTTTATTTGTTTTAATGTTGAATGCTGGCGGATGTGTTCTTGTGTATTATACACAAAATCTTCAAGTTATTTTATTTATTATCGTTGTTCTTAAATCAAAGGATATTATCATGTCTGTTATGTTTGTCTTTAATATGATTTATTGCAAAATTGCTAAAAAATATACTGATTTACCACCAGTTAATCTTAGTGATGAAATGAATAATATTCTTGCATTTATTCCGACTTATAACGAATCATTTGTTCAAATTGATAAGGTTCTAACGTCTATTTTGAATAGTAAGTCTAATACAAATAATATTTTACCAGTTATTGTATCAGATGGTAAAAATGATTATTCATCTTTGTTTACTAAAATTAATACAAAGGAATTTATGTATGAATCATGGAAAAAATTAGATGTCAAAATCAATGTTGTATTTGGAACATTTAATGGACATAATGTTGTATATATTCAAAAAGACAATAACGTAGGTAAAAAAGATAGTATTATCTTGATTAATGACCTATTTAATTTTCAAAGAACAAATTTTTCAAATAAAAATCAAAATTTGAGATACGAATTTAAAAACGACGTCCTTGAAAATTTTGGTATTAACGAAATTCATTATATCTTTAATACAGATGCAGACACTATTGTAGATGAAAATGCAATTAATTGTTTAGTTGATACTATGAAAACTAAAAATGCAATTGCATGTGCTGGTGTAGCAAATGTTGATAAATCAAATTCAGATAGTTATTGGTTCTGGAATAATCTTCAAAATTATCAATATTTATATGGACAATATATTCGTAGAACAAATGAAGATCTTATGAATCAAGTTTTATGTTTACCAGGATGTATTTCAATGCTTAAAGTTTCTGAAGAATTTATTAATATTATGAATGTATATTCAACATTACCAAATGAGAAAAATTTAGTTGAATGTTGTGTTCAATCTATTGGAACTGATAGACGTTTAACAAGCTCTATTATTTATACAACCGATAATGCTGTAATTCTTCAAGATACACGAGCACATGCTTATACTATTCCACCACAAAATTTTGCAGAATATGTTAGCCAACGTAAAAGATGGACTCACAATACATTTTTCAATTCTATTTTCAATATTATTGGACCAAATGTTAATATCCTATTGCGTTTGTTCAATTTAATTGATGTTTTGAGAATGTGTTTTGTTTATTTCAGAATGTTCAATACATTTTATTTCATCTATTTGTTAGCTGATTTTTATGAACCACAAAATGTTTTAAAACTTGTTCCTTATATTGTATTATTGTCTTATCCAGTTGTATGTTTCTTGGTATATTCGTTGTTCAATTCACATCTTAGAAATCAATATATTTATATTTTACTTTTCACATTTATAAATAAACTATTTAGCATGTTTACAACTATCATCATTTTCACTGTTATGTTGTTTAACATTGGTGATTATAATTGGCAATTTTAAAATATTATAAACAAAAAACATGATAAAACAAAAAAAAACATCATAAAACAAAAAAAACATTATAAACCCAAAAAAGTATAAAAACAATTTGTAATTGTAAAATAATTAATAAAATATATATTAAATTATATTATATATTTTATTTAATTCTAAAATTTTTAAAATAACTATATGTATCATTTGGTGTAGCATATTTAATAGAACTTCCACCAAAAAATGTAGAAAATAAAATTGCTGTAATTTTTGTTTGTGGATTTGTTCTCCATATTAATTTATCAAAAGTTTCTTTATGATCATTTATTGTTAGCTCTAATACACCATCATTTATTGCATTTCCACTTTCATCAAATGTATTTAATTTAATATACATTGTAATTTGATTCCACTCATTTTGCAAAAATTCAAAAAGACCTCTCCATAATGAATCACCATATTCATCATTTTGTATTAAATTTGGAATTTGAGTGTATTCTAAGCTTTGATTTTTTGGAAGATATACGTAAGCTTCTCCAATAAAATCTTTTCTCCATGCTATTCTTATACTTCCAGTTTTATTGTTATGCTTTCCACCACTGCTGTCCTTCATATATTTTTTTTCAATACCTTCACTTAAAAACAACCCTGGTAATTTTCCACCTAATACTGGCTGAAATGTTTCATCAAATTTTACATCGTAACTCATTATTATTTCTTCTGTTGGGAACAGGTCTTGTGGTGATGCATAAAATCCTATACCGCCCTGTGGGTTTTTACTTGGAGAATAACTACCATTTGGATAAAATACTTGAAGAATATTATCATCTAATACTTTGTGATTTTTATTATCTTTACCCCATCCAATTTTTGAAATATTCCATACATTTGAATCTTGTAAAGAATCAAGTACCGTAAAAGGTAATGTTAACCAATTTAACTTCATTTATATTTAAAAATTTTTATCTTTAAATAACAAATATACTTTTAATAATTTTTAAAAATTAAATTTATTAAACAAAAAATGATTTAAAAATCTATTATAATATAAAACTATATATTACAAGTTTATTGAATTATTTTAATGTTTTTTAATTTTCGTATTTTTTATACAATTCTGCTTTGTAAATTTGTGTTAACACAAGTTGTACCACCACCAATTCCTGTATCCCCTTTTGGTGATCCTGCGTTAATCTGTACTCAAACAGACGGTATTACTTATAGTGTTGGAGGATTTCCAAGTTCGCCATACAAAATTACACCATTTGTTGATCAATTTAAGGAACCACCAGTTGCAGTTCCAAAACATAAAGTTTGTAGACCTGATGGACATTGTATGTTATCTTATGAGTTTAATGTGAATCAATTACAAGCACGACCGTTTGACAATTCTGTTCCTGGTTGTAAAGCTCATCCCGGTACATGGTTTTTAGCGTATGGTGGTAGTGTACCTGGTCCTACAATTCGAGGACCTGTTGGTCATGAATCTCTCGTGAGATTTAAAAATTCTATTAACACAGTGACTGGTTATTTTAAACAA
>Ga0172372_10003047_pt1 | contig 24965 bp, 38 predicted proteins | sample LakKiv5m_2_FD_114544 | JGI IMG/M metagenome (GOLD analysis project Ga0172372, IMG submission 114544) | Freshwater microbial communities from Kabuno Bay, South-Kivu, Congo - kab_092012_9.5m | ecosystem: Environmental > Aquatic > Freshwater > Lake | place: Democratic Republic of the Congo...
ATACGACCGTGAACAAAAGACAATAAATGTTCAGCCAGGTTTAATGGTTAAATTAATGATGGAGTCTGAACCTTGTTTGTTTGCCAACAAGAGTCAACCTGCAGTTATTCCTTATCGGATGCCGCATCACTTGATGATAATTAGAGATAAAATGCTTGACATTAGTCGTTGGCATGCTCAACTACAGGTTTCTTTTGAAAGAAATTTGTTTAGAGAGCCACTTAAACAGAAACAGGATGTTTTATGACAGATAAGCAGATTATTAATTTACCTATTAATCCTAGCAATAGCTATGGAAGAGCTAGTACTATGTATGATATTTCTACTATGAAGAAACAACCAATATTTTATATTGGTACTGATAGAAACGTTGAAGAAATGACAGCATTGTCTTCTTCTAAATTAGAAGATGGGACTTATCAGATTATAACTGATAAAGCAATTCTTTTAGGATCTGCTTTAACAAGAATTAATCTTAAGTCTAATCACAGTATTTAAGGAGTTTTATGACATCTGAGGAAATCATTCAACAAACTATAAACGCTCGTGATCTTACAATGTTAATGGATTCTGAACATACATATGATGATCCAGTTTCTATATTAAATGTTTTAGCTATAGCTGGTTTTAAATTAGTTCCTTTAACAGAACAAGATTTTGACGAAGACGGTGTATCTGTAGTTTCTAAAGCATACATGTATTCCGTTGTAGAGAACATTGAGGGTTCTCACTATAATTCTTCTAATTTAAAAGAAGAAAAATCTTATTCTTCAGAAAAAGAAAATTTTGATGATTTTATAGAAGATGATCTTGATCAAGATGATTTGTTTGATGATGAGTAAAAATGTCATTAGCTAAATCTCGTAAAGTTTTAAAAGATGCTAAAAAACCAAAGCCTGAACCTAAGCCTGAGCAGCCAAAGGAGAATTAACTATGGGTATGGATGTTTATGGAATAAAACCCGCTAATGAAACAGGAAAATATTTTAGAAATAATGTTTGGTGGTGGCGGCCACTTTGGGACTATTGCTTAGATAAATATCCTGATATTGCAGGTAAGGTAGAATACGGTCATTCTAATGATGGTGATGGTCTTGATCTCGAAGATGCCTACAAGCTTGGAGTTTCTCTTCGTCAGGACATTGATTCTGGTATAGTTAAAAAATATGAACAAGATTATGCTTCTTATAAAGAGAATTTATCTAGAGTATCTTGTAATGTTTGTAAAGGTACTAAAATGTTTTTTTATGAAGACGTTGAAGGCAATGATCAAGAACGCGAATGTACAAATTGTGACGAAGAAGGAACGATGCAAGACTATCAAACTTTGTATCCATTTTCTGAACAGAATGTAAAAGAATTTTCTGAGTTTTGCATTAATTCAGGTGGTTTTAGAATCTGTTAATTGTTGCCCGATTAGCTCAGTGGCAGAGCTCCCGCCTTGTAAGCGGGTGGTCGTAGGTTCAACTCCTACATCGGGCTCGAAGAGGAGGAGATGTGACTAAAGAGATTGATAATATTTTTGATGATATAACAAAAGATTTTTATGATAAAGTTCATGAAGTTAATGCTATAATTTTAGAAGCTACAGATATTATTTCTGAATATAGATTGATAGGTAATTTAGTATCAGAAATATGTTCTAGTTCTAATCCAGATGATAATAAGATTCTAGAACTTAAAGAAAATTTTTATAGAATGTTAAAACATTTAAATTCTATAAATAATGATTTATATTTGATATTATTTGAAACTGATTTTTCAAAAAAGATTTAAATCAGAATACTGACTAGAAAGGTGAAATTATGTCAGACGCTTTTTCTCAAAGTGACGATGATCTTTTTGCATACGAGCCTTCTCGGGAAGTAAAAAATACTAATAGTATTTATGATTCTTATTCATCTAATTCAAAACAAAATAATGAATTATATGATCAAATTTCAAGAAATATTCAAGATAATGATGAAGAAAACTTTTTAGAAATTAATGCTCTTAGAGTAAAGTTTTCTCAAGCTGTTTTAGGATCTTATGACTTTTGGATTAGTCCTACTACTCCTTCTTCTTATGCATCAACAGTTGCTCAAGTTCTTAATCAATTGACAGACGGTAGATTTAGTGATCTTTATCTGTTTAATAATTTAGAAGCAAATATTATTCGGAGAAGTCAGTTAATATACCTTTTGGATGGAACTTTTAAGGGCGAGAATTCAGAATCTGATTCTTTTAAATCTTTTACCAAAAAGATTGGTGTTGATGTAGATCAGTCCTATGTTCCTACTTATGTAGGAACACTAGTAAGAATTTCTACTCATATTCTTGCTAAAGAAAGATCCATGTATTTAGAGCTTGCTCAAAAGCTTGATATAGTTCCAAATCCAACTGCTTTAGAGAATCAAGATTCAGGATCTGTACTTGATCAAATGGGTTCAGATGTTCATTCATCTGTACAAACAAAACAACAGAATCATCTTTCAAATACATTTATTTCTAACTTTTCTGAATCATTTGTTTCTAAGTTGAATAATATGAACAACTCTAATATTGCTTATGAGATTCGTTCTATATGAAATCAAATATTAAGTCTATCACTGTTTTGTTAGCTACAGCTGTAGCTGCTGCTGCGATAAACTATACCATATTACATAGTCCATTTGTTTTTATAATATTTTTAGTACTTATCGCTCATGAATTAGGACATTACTTTACTGCTTTAGCTCATGGTGCAAAACCTGATATACCTTATATTATACCTTTGCCATTTATTGCAATAGGAATAACTCGTATCAAAAACTTTAAAAAACTATCTACCAAAATACGTAAAGCCATTATACTCAATGGTCCTTTAACTGGAATAATCACTGCGTTTTTAATATATATGTACTTATTATTAAATCCTATTATTCTTCCAGTTTACGCATTGATGATTGTTTTTGTAGAAGCTGTTTTGAATTACATTGGTTCTGATGGAAAGAAATACCGTCAGATAAAGAAAGAAGAGTTATTATGCACCTTTTAGCTGCACCTTTCATAATTGGCGGATTAGTTCTAAAAATCTATAATAACAAAAAGAACCGACCCGTAACAACAAAAGAGGACACACAACATGCAAGAAAAAAGACAGGAACAGCTCAATAAAATATCTAGTTATTTTGATGACTGCTGTTTAGATATTCAAGGTATATCTACTTCGCAGTCTATCGCAAATGCCTCAGAAGCTCAGCTTGCAAGAATTCTTACAAAGATTGTTGTTGGTGCAGCTTCTATTTGGTGGTCTTTGTTAGAATTTAAAGATTTCTTGAAAAACAGAAGAACGGAGAAAGGTTTTTAATGTCTGATAAAATTGATAAATTTAGTTTTTCGTTTGAAATGGCTTCTAAAGCCAAGTCTTCAATAGAAGAACAATTGTCTAGTGTTGATTCTCGTATTAACAAAATTGTAGATCATTTTACAATTAATGATGCTCCTGTTTTGAGACTTATACTTAATATGGATCCATCTAGAGATGAATTAAAGAAGATGGCAAAAGCTATGGATAGATTGTCTGATCTAATAGACATTCATTCATCTTTGTCTTCTAAACTTTCCGTTATCAACGCCGCTGAAAATGATCCCAACTGGTTTGCTTTAGCTTTTGGTGATTTTGAAACTGAAATAGACGATAGTCTTAAAAAAATATTGGAACAAGAATAAAATAAAGGATAGCAACTTATATGGATAAAGTATCATATTCATTTGTCAAAGAAAATAAAAATGTTGTTTTTCGTTCTAAGGTTGAGTCTTTTGGACTTGATCACGTAACCGAAAAAGATATTCGTTCATTCTATGCAAACTTTTCTCAGCATTCTGCTTTTGACACCGGTCTTATTCCTTTAGATGGAACCGGCTTATTGAGCATTCGTAAAGCTGGTTCATATACTCAAGTTGCCTATCAGCATAAGCCAGGTCAATACTATGTAAACTGGGGATCCAGAGAAGCTGATCCCGAAGCTAAAAAGTATCTTTTTGCTCAGCCATATAGAATTGTTATTATAGATTTTAAGGATAACAATCTTTTGGGTGCTAGAACTTTTTATTCTATGATTCCAGTAACTTATCCTGATGTTCAGTTGTACCATGTAAATCTACCAAATATTAATTGCAAAGGTTACAAAGGCAATGGAGTTGGTTGGATTTGTTTGTATCACAATACCGATTGGTCGCAACTGCCATTTAATGAAAGACTTGCTCTTGCAATTGAGCGTTGTTCTGGAGTTGAATCTTATAATGATGCAAACATGAACGAGACTGATGGTCCTAGATTTTATCAAGAGATGTTTCAAAATGACAAGTCTTTTTCATATTTGTGGAATCCATATGCTTGGGAAGAAAAGTCCCAAAAAGAAGGATTTGAGTGGACTCTTTCTGCTCATTGGATTCCAGTAATGGTTAAAGATATAGATTCTCAGGACCGTCATTACACTGGATTTGATGCTAAGCCACTTACATTCAAAATGGCATTGACCGGTAGCTATCAAGCTTATTATACAGATAAAGTTTTACTTAAACCAATTAATGCATTGCAGCGCAATGCGGGCATTATTGATACTAAAGATATTATGAATTATTTTGTTCAATCATATAATAATTCATTTACCACATATTCTGGAGTTGATACTTTTGATAAAAGTGATATCTTTAGAAATCAACGCAGTCAAAATTCTTTAGGCGCTCACGAAGATTACGAAGAGCCTGAACCAGAACATGATGAAGATGAAAGTGATGAAGACGGCCCTTTTTAAATGAAAATGCTGAGGATAATTCAGATCCTGCTCTTGTAAAAGCAACAGTTTATGAAACTAATAATGAAGCTTATATATCTTATAATTTTCATAATTTAGTTTATAGTAATAAGTATGGTTTCTTTGTTTCTAATCAAAAAAAGCTTTTTGTTTGTCCGAATCCCAATTGCTCATCAATTCATGCTATTGATTTTGAAGATTATGTTCCTGAAATAGGCATATCTAATTATAATATATGGATTTTAAACAAAGATGTATTTCAAACAATAAGTCTTAATTCCGCCAATCTTCCTTTGGCTGTTTGCAGTTATTGCATTGAAGATGAAGAACTTCACGTCATGCAGACCAGATGCGAAGTGTGTTTAAAGAGAATGCCTGATATAGAAAAGAATTATTATTCTGGCGTTCATTATCATAAAGACACAAACTATAAAGGACATCATATTTGTAACGAGTGTGCTAACACTAAATGGAACCCCCTGCTTCGATGTTTTTGTGGTAATACAGTTCATGAAGTTGATATGATTGATTGTGGAACTTCTTATGTATATCAAATCAATCCTAACCAGAATTCTTTGTTGTACAAATCATTAATTAATCTTGCGTATGCTAGTTTTAATCAGCCTCTTGATTCTGAACAAGCACATTATCTTTTTATAAACAGAGGTTGTAGAAACTGTATTACCGAAAGTGGTTTTATTACTGATGCTGGCTTACAAGCTATACATAAATGTTTATCATTAGATAACGTTTCTGATGGTAATTTAGATTTGTCTAATGTTTGGTTTTCTGATTTTATTATCAATTCAAATGTTTCAATAGCCATTAACGAAGATTATTATATTGATCCCAATACAAATTTGCCGATGGCTTCGGTTCTTGGTTATATTCAAAAAAGAAATCCTGGATTCTGTGCTCGAATAACTAAAGAAAGTCAAATATTCTAAAATAAGGAGATATAATGTCAGATAGTCAAATATCATTAGAAGATCTAGATTATTTCTGGATGCCAAATGGAGTACCCTGCTTTTTGGCAAACAAGAAAGATATCTGTTCTATTATTGAAGGATTTGGATTTCAAATATATTATTTGATTTCCAATGATTTTAAAGAGACTCAAACTACTACAACCACTTACAATGCTCCTACCAATAATGGACCTAAATATTATGGTTATGGTGCTAATAATTATTACGCCAACAATACATCTACAACTACAACAGCAACAAAAATTGAAAGATCACCTAAGTTGTTCAAGGTTGTAAATAACTTTGTTGGTCGTACAGTTTCAATTTCAACAGACGAGTTTCCTGAAGAATTTAGGGATATCGAAGAAGAATCTACTTATTCGATGCCACCTATTCCATTAGACATCGTCAATAAGTTGGATGAATTCTTTAGACTTGTGCATTCTCAGCATGGTACTGAGTCTATAGTTATCTTGACTTATGATGCTACTAAGTCTGGTTCAGATGGTTGGGGTGTTTTGGTTCCAGAACAAACTAACACAGCAGCACACTGTAAATATGATGCTGACAGCATTGCTGCTATTAAACCAGATAATGTGATAATTGTGGGCTCTGTTCATTCGCATCCAGAAATGTCAGCTTATGCTTCTGGCACAGATCATGAAGATCAAGCAGACTTTGATGGTGTTCATATTACTTATGGATGGCAAAAGAGCGTAAACAATGGCGCTACTCAGTATTATGCTGAATTGCAGATGGCTGGTAAGAACTATAAGCTTGATATTGAAGATGTTTTTGAATCTGTAACTTTACAGAAGGATCCTGATCCTGAAGTCGTGGAGTGGTCCACTAAAGTAAAAAAAGCTTTCCCCCCCTATCAGGGGGGGTCCAGTCAGTCAACCAGCCAAACAACTCACATCTCAACTTGGTCAGACAATACAACGACTGGGACGCTGGCTGGGGAATATAAGGCAGATTTAACTAGAGAGGTACTTTTGTCTGGCACCAATTATCACAATGCTATTAAAGAGCTTGGTCTTCCACAGAATTCAGTCATTGTTGCTGAAACAGATCTAGGTTTAAACGGAAGTAGTCATTGCATAGTTTGCGAATATCCAGTGGACCAAAAGATGCTTAATTCTGGTCGTTGCGATCTTTGCGATTGTCCGCTAGCAAGTACCGAAGATCATATTTCTACTGTTATCGAAAAAGTAGAACAGTATTTGGTTGATTATTATTTGCCATTTACAACTCCAGTTTATTTAGTTTCTCTTGAAAATGGCAAACCTCTTATCATGAGAATTAATGATGAGTTAATGTATTATACTGGAACTACTCAAAAGAAGACGGATACTGAAAAAGCTGTAGATTTTATTTTCTCAAAAGAAAAATCTGACAAGAGTGATTATGTTCATGTTCCTACTGAAGATGTTGATGATTGGGAATATGATTATGATTTTGATCACAATTACATGATGTGTTGTGGAGTAAGATTATCTGAAGCTCCAACAGATTGTTATTGTCAAGTCAAAATGTATCCGAGTGATCTTACAGATTTTGATTTATTGTTAAGAGAACAAGGAGATATATATACTCAATCTGCTCAATGTCATAGCTGTGCACATTTTTATATGCCAAGATGCCCAGCTTACAGAGAACTATTAACTGAATTTGTTCGTTCAAGAACAACTTTTAGTTTAGATCCTTACGTTAAATCAATAAATGGGTGTACAAACTACATACATTATACACAAGTATATGTTTCAGCAAAGGAGAAACAATACAATGGAACCTAAGAGATTTGTTATTGTTGGTACTGGCGGCATTGGTAATTGGCTTGCTTCTGGTTTAGTAAGATTACTTGAATGGAAGATACCAGGTTCAGGTTTAATTTTGGTAGATGGTGATAATTACGAAGAAAAGAATAAGGAACGGCAAGAGTTTACTAAACTTGGTAACAAAGCTGTTGTCAAAGCAGCAGAGCTAGTTCCTCAGTTTCCAAAAACTACTATTATACCTGTTGCCAAATGGGTAGTTTCTGATGAAGATACTGGAATTGTCGCAGATAAAGATTCTCCAAGAATTAAAGCCTCTGAACTTTTGATGGAGAACGATATAGTGTTTGCTGTAGTTGATAACTTTGCTGCAAGAAAAATATTGTTCGATGCTGCTTCTAAGTTTGAAAACATTGATGTTTTTACTGGCGGAAATGATGATGGATTATTTGGATCCATTTATCATTATCAAAGAAGAGATAATAAAGATATTACTGAACATCCAGTAAACTATCATCCAGAATATGAAAATCCACCAGACAAAAATCCAGGTGAGCTTTCTTGTCAAGAAAGATCTAAATTAGAAGGTGGTACTCAGCTATTGGCAACTAATATGGCCGTAGCTGCATTTATTCTTGGTAGAGTTCACAAGACCATAGTTTTAGATCAAAGTCCTGAAGAGACCGAAATCTATTTTGACTTGGGTCTTGGCAAATCTGAACCGTATAACAGAATGGTTTCGCAGGTCAATCAACTTGCGATAGTATAAACAACAACACAATAGGAGAATATCATGGACCAATCAGCATCGCAGAATCAACCCTCTGCATCGCAAGGCATTGCTAACGTCCGTTTCGGCGTTTACAATCAGCCAAGCAATATCGGTGGCAAGACTGTTGCTCAGGCTAGAGAACAGTTTTCTCGTTTGTGGGGCATCCCAACAGACGCAGTTGCCTATAAGGGCAAAGATAAGCTCGATGAAAACTATGTCATTCAGCCAAACGACAACGTGGAGTTCCACCGTCGTGCTGGCGAGAAGGGCTGATTAGTTTTTTAAGTTTGGGTGGGGGGAGTTGTGACCTTTCTCACGATTCCCCCCACCTGTTTTTTCATAAGGCAATACCCTATACGATAGAGAGTATATATGATATATAATCAAGTAAAGCTTGGATATCCAGCTTTGTGGATTAAGACTTCTGAGCCATCTAGAGCTACTGATTTCTTAATAAAATTTGATTTTAGATCTTTCTTTAAGATAGATTCTGAAAAAGGTTTTTGCCATTATGTAGATGGTCAATGGAAGTCTATTCTTGTTGAAATGCGGCAAGAAGATGGATCTTTAACATATCAAAAAACTTATGACTTTTCTGTTGCTAAAGAGCATTTGAACAAGCATAAAACTGAGTATACAAACATAACTTTTATTATTACTGTTTTGGGTAAGCCTGATTCTGTTATGTTTGCTTTTGTTCCTGCTATTTATCCACTTGTAAATAAATATAGAAATTCTTTTTGGTCTGATAATTATTTTGAAGAAATGCAGTTTATATTTATTTCTTCTTTTGATGTTCCAGAAGAGTATCCTGGAATATTTAAGACTCTTGAATTGGGAGTTCCTACTCCAGAAGATCTATTTAATATTGTAGATCACATTAATGTATCTTCGCATGGTCGTTTTGTAAATTCAGAAGAGGTTAAAGATATTGTACGATCTGGATTAGGTTTAATGGAGAATGATTTCATAGATCATTGTTTGCATTCAATTATGACTTATGGCAGAATTGATCCTAAGTATATTTATGATACTAAAATGGCTTTAGTCAAGCAGAAAGGTATCCTTGAAATCATTAAACCAAAGATTAGTTTTGATAATATTGGTGGTCTTGATAATATCAAGAATATTATTAAGCGCACTGCTTTTCTTCGCACAAATAAAGATAAAGCAGAAAGTTTTGGTGTAACACCGATTCGTCGTGTGTTGATGGTAGGCGTTCCGGGTACTGGCAAGTCAGCAATTTGTCAAGCCACTGCAAGCGAACTTGGACTTGACTTAGCTCGTACTGGCATTAGTCAAGTGATGAATTCGTTTGTTGGTCAATCAGAAGCAAACATGCGTGCAGTCTTTAATCAGATCAAAGCAATGACTCCGCTTTGTGTTTGGATTGACGAGTTTGGTCGCGATCTTTCTGGCGGTTCAAGTTCATCTCATGTTGATGCAGGCACCACTGATCGTGTTCATGGTGAGTTCTTGACTGGCTTGCAGGAACTTCCAGAAGATACCTTCTTAATGTGTGCGGCAAATCAACTGGATAACTTGCGTCCAGAAATGTTGCGTGCCGACCGCTTTGACAAGATTGTATTCGTTGGCCTACCATCTTTTAGTGAGCGTTTAGATATTCTTAAGATTTATCTTAGAGATATTGATACCGATCACGAGTATGATTATGAGTCTTTGGCTGCAGTTACCGAGTTCTTTACTGGTGCAGAGATTTCATCTTTGATTAAAGAGGTTAAGTTCTTTGTTGTAACTGAAGAACTTAGGGCTATTAATACTCAAGATATTATATCTCATGCTCCCAAAGTAAAGAATATAATTTGGAATAAACACAGAGATATGGTAAAATCCATGTATCAGTTTGCTTTGGAGCAATGGGATTGGGCTTCAAGCGAACAGATGCAAGAAGCCAATCTCGTGATTAGTGGTCGTTCCACTAATCAACCACAAGTAGCTTGGAAAATATAAGGAGACCCAAATGTCGGATGTAGATCAGGTTGAATACCAAATGTCTCAAGTTGAAGAACCAGAAATTGGTTCCACTATACAAAAAGAGTATGATAAAGATCTTTACAAGAAATGGTTTAGGTCTAAGACTCAGAGTGGATTTTTGTCTGTTAAGCCTTGGTATCAAGGTCTTAAGTTTAAGATTGATATTGGTAAAACATCTTCAGATGGCAAACTAATTTCTAGTACTATGGTCTTTTTAGATGCTATAGATTTTTCTGCATATTTAAATTCTATAGCAAATGGTACTGCTATCGTTAATTATCCGGCAAATGAAAAAACTGGAGTGGTAAGTAACGAAGGTTTTGTATCTTATGGTGGTGGAATAATTGAATCCAAACCAATATCAAGAATATTTAAATCGCATTATTGGCAAAACTCTGACCAAACATATGACAATAATGCATTCGTATGGAAGTGCGGTCACTTCCCTGCTCGTAAGACAGATTCAGGTGCATTTATACCAGATATGAAATCACCTCTGTCGGTAGATAGCATTAAGGTTACAAGAGCAGAAATTGTAAGCATTGCGCACATGTTAAATCTTTCTTTGATTTCACATGTTACAAACAAATCAGACTGGTACGCAGTATGACAGTACAGGACAATTATAGCTCTAACGAAAAAACTATACAATTAGCTATTGATAATATGCTTAGTGTCCTTTCTGCAGAGATTATTTCTAAGTACAAGGAACTTGACACTAGAATAGAATCAATGGAAAAACAAGTAGCTACTTTAGTTTTGGCTTATGGTGAACAAGCTGTATTTATGGAAGCTTTAGTTGGTCAAGTAGCTTTTGCTACACAAGAAGCTCAAAAACAGTTTCATGAAGTTCTTAAAGATGCAAGAAAGAGTATGTTAGAGGTAATGAAAGATGGATCAAAAACTTTCGTGGAGCCAGGCGATAAAAACATTGGAGATGCCATTAGCGATTTGGCTTCAGAAAAGTTATCTGACATCGATAAATGAATCTGATTGTGTTTTATTTGTAGACAAATACAATTATTCATTATTGCATAATTTAACTTACATGTCTAATATTTACTCATGTGCTAAGTTAGTTCATCCTTCATTTAAATCTTTGCATGTAATTAATACTCCTTTTCTCGATTTTCTTAAATCCCAAAAAATGGAACTTTACTCATTGGAGATACTATGAATCGGATACATTCACATATTAAGTCTAAAGAACATTTTGATGCTATTTGGAATGATACATTAGATCTTTATTCTAAGTATTTTTCCAATAACCTTTCTAATGTTTTTGCATATACATTTAAACTTAAAGGTTTTCTTACCTTTTTGTATCAAAATGTAGATTTTAATTCTGAATTTCAAGACAATGAAACAAATGCTCTTTTATCAAGTGGTGATGCATTATTACAGCATGCAAATGTTGATCGATTTACTCCTCAATTGCATACTGCTTTTAATAATTATCTTTATGGTTTGTGTGCTTATGAGAAAAGAAAAAAGAATATTAAGTCTGAAAAAATTTCTTCTTTCTTTTTAGAAAATTATTCTAATATGACAAAAGAACAGAAGTCTTTGGTTGTTCTTCCATTTGATATTAATGTTTTGTCAGAAGACTTTTTTTCTGATTTTTATCCTTCTATAAGAACCAATATCATTTCTTTCTTATTAGATAAAGGCTTAGTTAACTATAATCCTAATTATGAAGTGATCTTTCTTAAAAAACATAATATAACAAATGAAGAGATAGAGTCTATAAATCTTGCTGGTTCTTTATCTCAAGTTTCACATAACTTAAAACAAGTTTCTGATCTTACATCTAAGTTGTCTCAACTTGTAGATAATTTGTCTAAAGATAGAGAGTATTTAGAAGTTAGATTGGTTGAGCTTCAGGATTTCATTGAAAAACAGAACAAAGAGGGTATGAACGGATACCTTCTTACTTGGCATTAAGTTACATAGGAGATATTATGGACAATCAAGAAAATAAAACTAAATTAAGTTTAGGTAATCAATCTAATAAATATTTTAAAACTGTTAATGAATTAGTTCTTCAGAACGATCTTAATATTTATAGTTTTAAATCTAAATTGCCATTTCCTGGAAATACAGAATCTTCAGATTCTCAAATTTGGACTGTTATAAATGTTGGTTTAACTGGAGACATATTGAAAGCTCCTATACACGATACTTATTATGATAATTGTTTAGTGTGGGATCTTTTCAATAGCAACTATATTTATATAAATTCAAATGTAAATTCTAAAATATCTTCCGCTAATGATGTTATACCATTAGTTTATTACATGCATGTTTTAAATGGCAATTCTTTGGCTGATTTTAAAGTTGAGCATGGAGAATCGGTTACCGTTTCCATTCCCAGTGGAGATTCCATAATCTTTGAAAGATATAAGAAAGATGAAATTGATGGATGGGCTACCTATTATGAACATGGTTTAAATATTTATAAGCCTATTCAGTTAGAGCTTGATTTCTTAGATACTTCTGATATAAAAAAGGCTATGGTAAATAAATTAACAAAAAAGATTTCTGCTACTGATAAAATCACTTCAGACCAAGTTCAAAAACTTATTAAGAAATTAAACCTTTCAGATAATGATTTTAAAATGAAGAGTGATACAAATGCAGCTTCCATTAATATAGGAGATTCAATGAATAACTCTTGTCCTTCTTGTGTACACTTTACATACAAGAGTGGTTCTGATGATATCAGTTTTTTATCTAAAGATTATGATTATGCTAATATTCCTTCATCTATTCCTATTTGTTCTAATCCTAAGTTAGCTAATTCAAATGGCATTACATATTGTTCTTATTTTTCAACAGGTCAATCTTCTTGTCATTATTATGATCCAAATCAGACTTTTATTAAAAAGTATGTAACTACTGGATCTAATTCCATTTCATTTAATGTAGTGCAGGAATTGGATCAACAGGGAATTAAGAAAATTTCTATATACAATATAGCTACAAATGAGCTTTCTTATTGTCTTTATCCACCTAAAGAAGCTACTGATGATCAGATAATTGAAGAGGTGGATTCTATTGTTAAAGAAGCTCTTTCTTCGTGGCCATCTGAAGTGTTTGAAACTTTAAGTGTAATTAATCCAGTACAAACAGCTTCTAAACAAGAAGAACGAAAAAAGTTTATTCTTTCTTTAGTTTAATATTGGAGTTTTAAAATGAATACTTATAATTTTGTTACTGCAACAGAAGAAAATTATATTAGTGCTAGTATTAGCTCTGTAGGTAATAGCGTTTATAATGGCATAAGAAGTAATTATTATGCTTTAACTAAGTCTCATCTACCGTTTGTATTTCCTTTTAACGTTAGCAGAAATTATACTGTTAGCACTTCTGCTGTTATAGATAATCAAACAGAAATTAAAAAGATAATATCTAATAAAGAACTGATGCCAGTAGCTGTTCGTTATATAGATAGATATGGGACCTATTACGTTGAGCGTCCACCATTTAGGGTGAACGTTAATTACAAAAATGACAGAGCTGCTTCTAACACAACTGAATTTGTCAAGGATATTCAAATTTGGATGCCTTGGACTATGATGTCTATTCCTAGTGCTTTTGCTAACACTTTTGATGCAAATACAATTAGACTTGCTTATTCATATAAGCCATTAGAGAAAAAACAGGATTATTATGTTTCTTCTCTTTACCCTAATTCTTATGCTGATGGTAGAATATGTTGGTCTAATTCTTTTAATTCTGTATCTTCTTTAAATGAAGACAAAAATCAAGTTAAACCTTTTGATCTTACTTATTGGCATTCATTAATACTTAATGATTATATGATGGGTGGATGGAATAATGATTTGTATTCTCATTGTTTGCGCAACCTTTTAGATGTTCCTTTTCAAAAAGTTCAATTGGACAGCAATTATAGTCAAGAAAAGTTTTTCAAGAATTGTCCTTTATTGTATAAGTTTGTTTTTTTGTCTGAAGATAAATCAATTGTTGATCAAATTTATAAAATTTGTGTACAAAACTTTTCTATGACCAACAAAAGAGCTCAAATGATTACTTATCAACAGCCATATACTAGTCGCGGTCAGCATCATGTCAGAGAACGCGATAACTTTGTAAGACTTATTGCCTACATGTCTTTGTTAAGCTTAGAAGAAACATTGCAGTTTTATAAAGAACTATTTTATTTTAGTAAAAATTATATGAGTTCTTATAGACCTTATTCTTTAACTACTGGTTTTCAAAGCTTTTCTTCTTTTTGCAAAGAAGAAATTCGTGAAATACAACGAGAAGCTTATGATGATGATTATCGGACAGGTATTTCTATAGCAGCGCCGATAGCCAATTATATTTCTTCTCCTAAAGCTCTTGAAAATGGTGACGCTCATAAATCATCTTTGAATTCTAAGTTGATTAATATATATTGTCTTATTGAAGGTTTAACTGTTGATCAAGACAATAGGTTAAGCTCTATATATAATCTTGATTTACATAATGTTTTTGACGAATTAAAAATTAATCATTCTTTATATTTTTCTTTAATAAATTTTATTTTGAATACTGAAGATTCTAAATTATTTATAAAACTTAATCCCGCAAAAAAGAGTTTTTCTATTTCTTCTATAGATGAATTTAAACAGATTATGTCTGATACCTCTAATAGAATTAAAGCATATGTTAAAAACTATGAAGAAAAACACGCTAAGAAAAATGCTTATGACCATAAAATGTATAGGGTATCTAGTATAAAAGATATGCAGACTCAACAAAGTGCATATAACTTATTTAAATTAGCTTAATAGAATAGGAGAATATTATGACAAGCATGATATCTATTGTAGACACATCAGGATATTTTAATACTAATAATGCTTTTAAAGTTGTTGTTAGTGATCATGAGGATAATATCGTAATGCTTAACGGAGTAAAAGCCATTAAGTATTTAAATGAAACTATTTTGTCTGGTTATAATAATACCGTTTTTGGTTCTGAATCAGTTGACTCAGGTATTCTTCCTCCTGGTGTAAGAGTTGTTGGCAAAAATTATGTTGTTTTTGAGCGTCCTCCAACATATCAGAATGTATTTTTTAATCCAGAAAAACTCCATTCTGGTATGAGAGAAGAAAATATTTTGACCTATAGAATACCTATTCCTTGGCAAGTTTATGTTGCCAAGTTTACTAACGACTATTATTTGAGTGATGTTTCAATGTATTTTTCTAATACTTCTTTAATCAGTAAAGAACAGTATTTGTATCTTCCTCCCCTTCCTAATTTTTATACTGATGGTTCATTGTGTCGCCCTATGTTTTCTGATATGAATGACGTAGAGAGATATCCAAAGAATCTTTCCGGCATGGTAGCTTGTGCTTACGATTGGATCTGGAACAATGGCACTAACAATGATCTAAATGAAGCGATGGTTCATGTCAATTTACAGTTGGCCATTCACGCAGAAAAATATAATTCAACTATATTTTCTAAAATGTCTAAAGAAGAATATATTCAAACTTCTTTTGAAAATCCGTATGGAGTCACTTATTACCACAGCACTCAAGTAGCTGCTATATTTAAAACTTGGGAAAAGTCAACACTAGAGCAAGTTCTAAGTTATAGTTGGCCAGTTCCTTCTTTTGATAAACATTTTTCAGCTCAATATTATCATAGTAATTATTCTGACATAACTGAGCATCCTCAATATTTTAATTGGCTTGGTGATTGGGCTAGAGATTATTATCAAGAAGAATCAAGCGAGGACATTGAGTACTTGATTGATAATGGCGATTACGATGGAGACGCTTACTTTGATTATGTTTCTAACAATCACATAAGTCCAACTCCAGTTCAGTTTAAAAATATAACTTGTCAAACAATTATAGATAAATTGGCTTCTGAAAGTTATTCTAATATTAAAAATACTTTTGCTTCCTATGTTGCAAAAGCTTTTCTAAAAACTGAGAATACTTCTGAATCTAATGGCTAATTTGTGAATTCACTTTACTAACTATATATACATGTATAAAGTTAAATAAAGGTACATAAATATGTCTCGTACTTCTCGTACAGATCCTGTTTTTAACAGGTCTGAATTAGCTCAAATTTTAAATGTTTCTACATTAACAATTTCGAATAGAGAAAAAAGTCGGTAAGTATCCTTCTCCAAGAAGAGATTTAAATAATTATAGAATTTATACACTTAACGATGTTTTTAATCTTCAATTGATAACATACAATCATATAGATCCTAAACCTATAATATCTGTGATGTACGATAAAGGATATCACGATCCAAAGCTTTTAGGACAAATGATTGATGAAGTACTTTCGAAAAGAGCTCAATAATGTCAGATGATTTAAATACAGAAGACTTGAAATTGGTTGATCCAGTTCCGGAACCAACACTTGCAGATTCAGTAATGGAACTCAAGTCTGGAATTTACAACCTGTTCATTGCGTTGTATAATAATCTCATTGTAGATGTTGGTGTAGAAGAAGCAATAAATCAATCTACACAATTTCTAGATGAAATATCATATAATTTCAAGAAAATACTAACTGACTATAAAGAAGGTAACTTACCATGATTGATCCAAAGAACCTAATTAACATAACTGGCGGAGTAGTTTCTGATCCAGAACTTATCAACGACAAAATTGCCAAGTTTAGAGTTGCAGTTGATTATGCTGGTTCCGAAAAAGGTTCCGATAATAATACCGGATACTTTGATATAGTGTATTATCTAAAGGATTCTAGTGGATTTGTTGGAAAGAATGCCTCTTTTATGCATGGTCAGATTTCTGATTCCAAGATTAAAAAGGGCTCAAAACTAACAATTGTTGGTCGTTTAGTACAAGAGCGTTGGAAGCAAGACGATCAGAATCGCAACAGAGTTGTGATTGTTGCAGAGCACATTTCTTACGCTACTACTGCTCCTTCAACCAAAACAGCTTCAAGCACAAATGAGGCAGCCGCTGTTGGCGCATCATCAGTGCCTGACAGCTTCTAATGCAGGAATTTGACGAACAGTATTTAAATTCGTTAATTGAAGAAGCTTTAAAAGACAAAGGCAATAGTCAGTCTCATCCATTTGCAATCATTCATATTGGTCATGGAGAGTCTGATTTATTATCAATAGTAGCAAGTCGACTGACTGATTATTTGCCTGAGTCTTCAATAGTTTCTTTTCTTCAAGAAGTTCGTACTGATTTAGTTGCAAGAAAGTCAAGACTTACTCTAAAAGATTTACATACTTCTGTTGTAAATTGTAAGAAGTGTGTTCTTTCAACTAAACCTGAACTTCCAAAATGGAATTCTAAAGATCCAGAAGTTGTTATTGTTATAGAATCTCCATCTGTTGATCCTCAATCAATCAACTTTCTTGTTGACAGCATTAAATCAGTTGGTTTTAAATCTGATCAACTTTGTTTGACTTATGTCAATAGATGTCCTAAACAAGAAAAATATACAAATCAAGAGATAATAAATTGTACTCCTTATTTACATTCTGAACTACAATTATTATCGCCTAAGGTTATTGTTACCATGGGGTCTTTGCCTACTTCTGCGCTGCTTGGTAGTGACATAAAGATTAAAGACTATCGTGGTAATCAAATGTGGCTGGGATATTGGCATATAATGCCTACGTATTCTCCCGCATATGCTCTTAGATCAGAATCTGCTTCTGAGCAATTTGTTGCTGATTTAACTAGAGTATATAAATATATTCAACATAAAAATAATATATAACTTGAAAAGGAAAGACATGACTCAGTATAAACAGTACGATAAAAATCAGTTAACTTCTTTTGAAGCACTTGTTAATAAAGATATTAAAACTCAAGTAGCATCTTCTGAACTTGAGACTTTAGCTTTGAATATTGATAAGTGGCTATATTGCTTATATTCGATTAAAAGAGATGTTGAATATAATTTGTCTTCAAGAGAAGCCGGAAGAAAGATTCTTCTTCAACAATTGAAAGACACAAATGCTCCTCAAGAAGATATTCATAAGCTTTTATCTTCTGAATCTTTATGGAGAGTAAATACTTTAAAGTTTTTGAACTCTCTAGAGAAGAAGATTTTGTATGTTAAACTTTTGATAAAAGAAACTTCTAAACAAGTAGCTCAAGAAGTACAGGCTTAGTTATGCAAGATAATTTGACTCTTCATACTCCATATACCATTAGGTTTATAGATGCAACTATATCCGAAGAATCATCTTTTTATCTTCATACAAATTATGAAGTTTCATTTCCTTTTATTATTAAGTACGATAATACAAAGTACACATTAGAACAGCTTCTTGGTTTAATAAATACTTTTTGTATTTTTCATGCAAAGGTTAAGCTAACTTCTCAATCTAAGCAGAATATACCTTCTCCTATTCCAATAGAAGTTTTTAGGTATAAATTACTAGAAGACGGTTCTTGGTATAGTGTTAACACTGCTCCCAGTAAACACAAAGACGGGCAAATCGTAGAGGGTGCTCTTTGGTCAAATGGTTTATTTTATATAACTAGACATGAAGACCTAGTTATAGATGCAGCTCTTTACATTGATCAATTAACAAAGGATTTTCATCAGTATCCATGAGTCAAATAAAATCTAGATTCTATCGTTCAAGTTCTTTTATTAAAAATGTTTCTTGGGATCCTAACTCTGAAATTCTTTTGGTTCAATTTAGTAGTGGATCCACCTGGGCTTATCACGAAGTTCCAGAAGACATATACAATAAGATGGTTCGTTCAGTTTCTGTTGGCGAGTATTTTAATAAAAATGTAAGAAATCAATATCCATCAGAAACCATTAATATGGCCTCTAAAATTAAGGAATCTACTAATGGGAAAAAGAAACAAAAAGAAAAAGAAATGGAAGAATAAAAATAAACATATACTTTTTGTAGATCTTTCTGGTAAAAAAGTTACGTCTTTGCAAGTAAATGACATTGCTTACAAGGTTTTTGGCTCTTTATACTATAAATCTAAAACAAAAGTTTAGTATCTATATATGCTATACTATATAGATCTATGACCACTATTGTAGCCGTACAAGGCGATAACTTTGCTGTTGTCTGTTCTGATTCTCGAATTGCTACTGTAGATGATGATGGATATGTTTCCCAGATTACTACTTTGCGCGAAGGAAACGGTAAAATAGCTGTTAATGGCAAATATCTTTTAGGTGCAGCTGGAGACATGAGAGCAATAAATTTGTTGCATCATGTTTTTCAACCACCTGCTATTCCCCCCGGAACAACAGGAAGAAAGTTAGATCAATTTTTTACCTCAAAAGTAATTCCTTCAATGAGAGAATGCTTTGAGCAGCATGGATATGCTTTACCTGATACAAATGAAAAAAAGCATATAGCCGAACATGATTCGGTAATATTGGTTTCTCTTTTGGGCACTATATACGTTGTTGAAGGTGATTACTCTTGGACTTCTGATTCTCAAAATTTTTATGCTTTAGGTACTGGCTCATCGTATGCTCTTGGCGCCTTACAGGTTACTAGGGGAAAAAGAAAATTGACTATTAGTCAAGCTAAAACTTTGGCCCTAAAAGCTTTAGCCGTCGCAGCTAAGTTTGATCCCCATACAGGAGCTCCCTTTCATACTTTTGTACAAGAAGCTCCTAAAAATCCAAGAAAACGCAAGTAGATTGTGTATAATAACAGGATATAGATTATTATATATTTAAAACTACTTACACATGGAGTCGCTTGTGTCGGATAAAGAATCTTTACAATGCGCAGTTTGCTCTTCTATTTGGACTCGGAAGAAATCAAGAGGCAGAAAGCCAACAGTTTGTCCTGATTGCATCAAAGAACAAGTCGTTTTGCATTATAGGACTAATATAATGTCCGCTGAAACATCTTCTAAAAAGTCTGCAACCAAATGGGTTTGTCCAAATTGCGGACAATCCGTTACTGTTTTTGTAAATTTGCAGTATCCTCCAGTATGTAATAATCCTTCTTCTCACACATCAAAACGTATTGAAATGCAAATTAGCGGTCGGAAATCGCAAGTAGCTTAAAATTGATTTTTAAATATTATAGTTTAGTATAAATATTTTCAAATCAACAAAAAGGATGATTATGAATGACCTTGATAGCACTGTCGACAATGCTACATTTGCTGAAAAATTTAAGCAAATATTTGCAAAAATAATAAAATCTGTTTTTGATTTTAAAAATTTAGTAAGAATATTTGAACTAATATTGTTATTGGTTTTTAATGTTCTTTACGGAAAAAAGTCTTTATTTACATGGTAAACAATAGTCAAGATTATAAGTCTTATACTGTTACAGTTCCTATAACTTTATTTATTGAAGCTTCCACTCCGGATAAAGCAGTGGATGTTGCAACTGAAGCCATATTGCATTCCAGCAATTTTAACATAATTAAAAATGCAGAAATAGATTGGCAAAATGCAAAAGTAGAAGAAGGACATAAATTTAAAGTCTTTTATTCTAAATAAAAGTATTGAAGTTTATCATATAATATATTCATATTCACTTCACAACAAATAGGAGATCATCATGCCGATGGTTGCCAGCACCGAAACACAAGTCATTCAGAACCCACAAAAGTTCGCAATGGCAGAGCCAACAAAACTCGTCACCTTCCTTAAGGGTGAACCGCCCTACAATGCAGGACGGGGTCGCCGCCGCAATCCAGTAATTTCTGCAATCTATAACGAGTTGATTCAGAACCGCAATGTTTGGGCTCATGTCAACATTCCGATCACAGACAAAAAGGTTAAGGCTAACGTAATAGGTTCTCTTTATGCCCGCGCGGCAAAAGACAACCTTGCTTTGTCAACATCCAGTGTGTTCAATGAGCGCACAAAGATGTACGATCTTTGGGTAATGGTTTCGCCTAAATAATTCCCAGACAAGCGTTTGCTGTGGGGGCTATCAAGTAGATTTTGCAGTTTTTGAATAAGTGATGTTCGTACACTTATTCGTTCTTTCGGTAGGGGCTGCAAAAACTCCTTTCCCTTGATGGTCCTCACAGCAACATCAAATGCTTGTTTTTTTGTTAATTCAAAAAAATTTAAATTAGTTCCTTAGGTTACTGTTTTTGTACTTCAAGTAATGTCTAGGCCTCAGGTTACGGATTTTATAATATTCCTTTTATAATATTTTCTGCTATTTCTTTGCCCTTAATAATAGAAGTAAATGTTCTTGGTTGTGATTTTCCTGAACGAGTTCCAATTTCCATCATTGTTTCTAAAGTAGACACTCCTCTTTGCATTTGTTGTGAGGCAATTTTACCCTCTACCGCTAATTCCTCCATTGTTTTAAGGCCCCTAGTTAAAGCTCCTTCTATAAATCTTGCATCGGTAGCATCTGCATTAGGTTGAAGAATTGCCGGAACGCCATATTTATAAGCGGCCTTTACATTTGATGGAGAGTCATCAAATATTCCTATATAATTAAATGTGTCTGAACTCTGTTTCATCCAATTAACTTTTAAGATACTAGATGGCATAGTATCGCCCTCAAATGTATCTGGTCTAAAAAATACTTCATTTGGAACTATACCCACTTTTTCTAATAATCTCATTGTTGGCTCCTGAATTCTTTCACTTCTTGCTGTCATTACATTTATTGAAATTCCAGATCCCTGTAGCCTTTGCGCGAACTTTATCATTTCTTCATTTGGTTCGACCTCATCTAATCTAACTGCTAGTCTTTCCCAATCTGACCAAGATCCTTTAACTCCAGATCCACGTTCTATAGCCCTTTTTTCAGCTTCTCTCATACCTGGCGAAACACTAAAAACAGTTTGATCAAGATCTAAGGCAATTGCTGGAATTAATCCAGATCTTGTGGATATTGGAGTTGGATTACCGATATTCATTAAATTATATCTACTATTTGGTCCGATATAATCTTGTAGTCTTTGCCATATCTAAATAGTAATATGAAATCAATCTTTATTTTTCTTATATAGGGTAAAATTGGGAAAAATTTTTCGAGGGGTTTTTCATTTTAGAGTTTTTTCCCTATTAGGGAATGTGGTATAATTTCTACTACGAAGTCAGATGCTCTGTGTGGGGTCGGTATAATAAAATATACTGGCCTCACACAAGAATGGATTAACTATGGGAATGTTTGATGAAATATATTTTGTATCTAGACTACCCATGCCCGAAAATATAGACAGAGAACAGTACTCTGCTATAGAAAAATTTCTTAATGAGGATGTGTTTCAAACTAAAGATCTTGAAAATACAATGACAAGATACGCAGTTACAATAAAAGGTTTCTTAAAAGAAGTAATTAAATATAGTGACAGTACTAATTTTTATCAGGAGTCAGATCCAATTTCTCTCAATAAAAATATAACTTGTTGTGGAATTGTAAATGTATCTTCTGAAAAAAAATATTGGCTTGAGTACGAAATAGTTTTCAAAAATGATATAATGGTCGCTGCAAAAGTATTAAGCTGGCATGAAATGGGATCATCAAATGAATGAAAAATTTGGAAGAAATGGATACACTGAAATATATGAGTCTCTTTTTGAAACTCTAAAAACTGATAACCTAGATCCAAAAATTGCTGTAACTACAGCAAAGAGATTAACAGATGCTATCTGGGATTTACATTTAGTTTTAAATACTGGGCCAGACTCACTCAAAAATACAATTAATAAGGTTGAAGACATTATTCGTAATCGGCTTAAAGGAGCATCAGACTCTCTCTAAGTATCTTAATGCTGACTGGATGATAGATTAATCCCAGTCAACTTTTTTATTAAAAAGTTTAAAATAGATTTTCCAATTACGCAACATCTGGAGCAACTGTGCAAGTATTATGCGCAATATCATGTTATGATAGTAACCGCGGGTATAAGTTAATGGTAGACTGGCGTGTTTCCGACCCGCTCGTGGGAGTTCAATTCTCCCTGCCCGCTCCAATAAAGGAATAAAATGACAACTAAAACAAAAAAGAAAAAGTATGTGTGGAAAAATAAAAAACCATATCAGGCCACATGGATTAAAAACCGTAGAATGGAATGGATAAAGTCCAATGGACCATGTAAAAAGTGTGGAACATGGGAAAACCTTGAGATCGATCATATCGATCCAGCTCATAAAAAGTGCAATGCTGCTCAATTATGGAGTAGAAAAAAAGAATTTAGGGATGCTGAGCTAACCAAGTGCCAAGTGCTATGTAAGTCCTGCCACTTTGAAAAAACAACTAAAGAAAACAAAGAATTTGGTCATGGGACGCCAGTAAAGTATGCTACTTGTAATTGCGTAATTTGTAATCAAATGAAAAAATTTGATAAGAAAACTAAAAAATCTTAATTAATTTTTTTCTTTAATATTGTTGCTGCCGCAGCGGCGGCTCTTAAGGTTCCTGATTGATTAATTCCACCTGCAACAGCTGCAGAAGCTTCTCTTGCTGCACTCAATAGGTTTTTTGATGCGTTAGTTCTTGCTATTATTTTCTCTAAACCTTCTTCTATACTTTCTATAGGATTGCTGGATATCACACCTTGAATAGGTTTAGTTGATCCAATCTCTTCAGTGGCAGCTGGAGGATATAATCCAGGCCAATAACTTTCTCTTTTAGTTAGTTGTATAGAAGCCCCTAAATCTTGACTTCTTAAATCCGCAATTGCTCTCTGCCTTAATTCGTTTAAAGCTTCTGATCCAGTTAATTTTTTGTCTCCAGCCATTAAAGTTCCATCCCAATCATAAAAATTATCTATACCTGCTGCTTTTAAAACCCTTTGTTCAGCCAATTCAAAAGGTTCATCACCTAAAGGAGAGCTTCCTAAAAATTCAACTTCTGATCCAATAGAACTTTTAGGTATTAAATATGAAGTTGAACCAATATCTTCCTTTACATTTGTATAAGGTAAAATTTTTTTAAGATTAGGATCATTATCAAATTCTTGAACTGTTAGTCTTCCTGCTCTTTCTGAATCAAGTAAATTGGCATTGTCTAAGTATTCCTGAGATGTATCTATCAAAGATTTCGGCATTCTATACGCATGTATATAAGTTTGACTAGCTTCAGTGCTAGGCCTAGGTAAAAAGTTATCATAGGAAATTTGATCTGTCATATTCATTTTTCTATGCAGGGCGGCTTCAATAGTACCTACATGCATGTTAGCTGTGGCCTTCTTGCCACCCAAAAAGCTGTCTACGCTTTGAGTTACAGGAAAAAGATGAGGAGGTTTTTCAAGAGGACTAGTATGATAAACAGTTATAAAGTCTTCTGGTTGCATGTATTTAATAGTAACATCTATAGATTGCATCAATCAAATAAATATGTTACTATATATTAATAATTGTAAAATTGTGGAGATTAAAATATGTCTAATCACTGGCTATCAGATATTAACTATCAAAAAAGTGTAGCTAAAAATATTAGTGAAGCCGCTAAAAATGGATCTTCAAAAGCCATGCCATGCTGCGACGTGTCAGATATGGACAGAGTAAGAATGTCCGCCGCCGAGAGAGAATTTGCTAATAGTTTATTGTCGATTGCCCAAAAATACGGAAAGCTTTCCGACATGGATAACAACGGAATATGGGTTGGATATGTTTCTAAAGCTGAGAACGAAGACTATGATATAGGTGTGCGTTGCGAGAACTGTGTACTGCACGAGTCAAAGTCCGTATGTAGAATTATTAAACAAAAGATAGAACCAGGCGGACG
>Ga0172372_10003049_pt1 | contig 24956 bp, 21 predicted proteins | sample LakKiv5m_2_FD_114544 | JGI IMG/M metagenome (GOLD analysis project Ga0172372, IMG submission 114544) | Freshwater microbial communities from Kabuno Bay, South-Kivu, Congo - kab_092012_9.5m | ecosystem: Environmental > Aquatic > Freshwater > Lake | place: Democratic Republic of the Congo...
CCAAAATATTTGGTTCCTATTTTGACATTGTTACCAAAAACTGTGTCGAGTTCACTTTTGTTACGGTAGCCCTCTGAACGAGACCGTTGTTTTCTTTTAGAGTAAAAACCAACTCATCTACGACTTCTGTTACTAGGTATCTGTCTGACCGACCCTCCGTTTCCGTATCTTATTAAGCTACAGTAACTTCAGAACCTCTTACTAATCCAAGAGTTTCCATTTTGTTTAGCACATTGCCAATTATTGTTTGAATCAGTTTTTAACGAGTTTAATTCAGACCCGACATGCTCCTTTAATCCAACCAACGCCCGTCAAATCCAATATAGGCCCATATGTTTTGTACGGTGTGTTTCAAATGAACTAGTTATAAATATAAAGATAATAATATTTATTAGATATGCCAAGTGAAACTTACAAATTTTTAGAAAAGTTAAGTCAGGGTGATAATTCTGAAATTAATCGATACAACTATCCGGATGAATTGATATCTAATGTTCAAGAATCTTCTAAAAATCCAAGATTAACTAAAATAACAATACAATTTGAAGATGTTGAAAAATATCTGAACCTTTTAGGCGTTGATAATGAAGAAGATTTATGGGTTTGGAGAAAGTTTTCAGACAGATACTATTATGAGGATTATTCCTGGGATAGATATCGTGATGATTTTTTTGAGGGATATATTTTGGAGAGTTTGAATGCGGAAAACTTAAGGTTAATTTTAAAAATAAGAAGCTTATGTCCAGTTCCTAAAACAAGAGGAGAAGATCCGCAACATAAACTAGAAAATTTTTTAAACGAGAGATTTTATAATGAAGTTGATAACATAATTGATATATATCAAACATATCATGATGAATGTATTGCAAGAGCAGTTAACGAAATAATTGAAAATGAAACTAAAAACCCATTTCAAAAATTAGGGATTACAGAAATTTATAAGAACCGTCAATTTAAAACAACTGTTGGTATCTTGCTAAATTTGTATAAAATAATAAATGATCAAGAATTAGATTTGTTTGGACTTCTGAAAAAACTTGATGAAAAGTATAACAAATACATAGTTAGAGGCGATTGGTACGAATTGGAGTATAATAGTTGGTGTGATGATTTTGATTCTAATAGTATGAATGATGAAATAAAAAAATATTTGAATGACATCATAGAACAACTTGAAGAAGAGAGTGAAGATGATGAGGATCTTATAGAATTTTATAAATTATTTGAAGCCGTTTGGAAATTAGGTGGATTTGAAAGGTGGATTAACATGGCCGGAAAACAAATCACTATAAGATTTACGGATTTAAAAAGAAATCCAACAAGACTTACATTTCGATACAGGAAACCGAACCAAAATTATATGGAAAGTGAGATTAGAAGTGTAAAAAACCTTGAGGAATTGAATATGATGCTTTATCAAGGTGATTTATTTGAAAACGTCAAAAAAATATTAAGAAAACTTTTGTAAAAAAATAAAAGTTTCTTATCTTTGTTTTATGGAAAGAGATTTCGAATTATTAAAAAAGGTTTTATCAGTTCCTTCAAAAACTTACAAAGAAGATTTAATGATAGATTTTATAACAACATGGTTGGAAAAAAATAAAATTCCTTTTTATGTTGATGAATTTTATAATATCTATGCAACAAAGAAAACAGATGAAAATATTGATTATTTTCCATGTGTTGTATCTCATACCGATACGGTTCATAATATAGATTCAATAAATGTTGTTGAGGAGATGTTACCAAATGCTCAGAACGAAATTAAATTATCATTAAAAGCGTATAACAATGAAGGATCCCCAACTGGAATTGGTGGTGATGATAAATGTGGTATATTTGGATGTTTGGAATTATTGAAAGAACTTCCAAATCTAAAGGCGGCATTTTTTGTTGCGGAAGAAACTGGATGTAAGGGTTCTTTTAATTCGGATCCTTCATTTTTTGAAAACGTAGGTTATGCAATTCAATTTGATGCCCCTGAAAATAATATGATTTCAGAATTTCTTATGGGTAAACCAATGTTCAAACGAGATAGTGATTTTTTCACAATAGGATCTGAACTACTTACAGAGCATTTCCCAAAAGATACCAAATATCACAAACATCCATATACGGACATCTATCCTTTGAATCAAAAATTTGGTTTATCTTGTTTTAACATATCAATTGGATATTATAATTATCATACCAGAAATGAATATGTTGTAGTTGAGGACACTTATAATGGGATCAAAGTTGGTAAACTTATGATAGAAAAATTAGGATATAATAGATATTAAAAAAGGAGGTTTAATCCTCCTTTTTCTTTCTTACTCTTTTTTTAGGTTCCGGTTTAATTATCTCTTTAAGATCGACATATTCATCTTCACCATTTTTCTTAATAAATAAAATATATTCTTTTTCTTCCTCAAGTTCATTGGTTAGAATTTTTTCTGAAATCAAGTCTTCGATTTTGTCTTGAATTGCCCTTTTTATTGGTCTTGCGCCATACTGATCATCAAATCCAATTTTAGATATGTAATCAATAAGACAATCTTCATAACCAATATTATATTTCATGTTATTAACTCGAAGAATTAATTTGTCAACTTCCAATTTAACAATCCTATTAATGTCGTCTTTTTGAAGTGAGTTAAAGATAACAACTTCATCAATTCTATTTAAAAATTCAGGTGCAAAAAACTTACTTAATTCTTTTTTCAAAACATCTCGTTTAAGTTCTTCTTCCAAGATTTCATTATTTCTTGACTTAAAACCAACACCGGTTCCAAAATCTTGTAATTTCTTAACTCCGATATTAGAAGTCATAATTATTAAACAATTTTTGAAATTAATTTTTCTACCCAGACCATCAGTCATATGACCATCGTCCAACATTTGAAGTAATGTTGAAAATATGTCTTTATTTGCCTTTTCAATCTCGTCAAACAAAATAACAGAGTATGGTTTATTTTTAACTTGTTCCGTTAATTGACCACCTTCATCGTGACCAACATATCCTGGAGGCGAACCGATTAATCTAGAAATTGTGTGTTTTTCCTGATATTCACTCATATCAACCCTAATAAGACTATCCTCACTCCCAAAGATTTCTTTTGCCAATTGTTTTGCCAAAAATGTCTTACCCACACCAGTTGATCCCAAAAATATAAACGAACCAATAGGTCTGTTTGGATCTTTGATTCCAACTCGATTTCTTCTAATTGATTTTGAAATCTTTTTAACGGCTTCTGCTTGACCGATGATTAATTTATTTAAAGTATCCTCCAAACTAACCAATGAATTTTTTTCATCAAGATTTATTTTTGATACCGGTATCTTTGTCATATTAGACACCACTTCATAAATTAAATCTTCTGGTATTTCTCTTTTGTTACTTTTTAAGTCTTGTTCAAATTTATTTTTTTCAACTTCTAACTTTATATTAACAGTTTTTTCACGGTCTCTTAATTCGGCGGCTAATTCATATTTTTGTTTTTTGATTACTTCCGCCTTTTCTTGTTTAATTGCAACAATTTCAGCTTTTAACTTTTCAATACTTTCAGGAAGTTTAATATCAATTTGCATTCTTGACCCAACCTCATCTAAAATATCAAACGCTTTATCCGGAAATTCTCTATCAGTAATATATCTATCGGCCAATTCTACAAACAACCATAATACCTCATCACTATAATGAACCATATGATGATTTTCATACTTACTTTTACTTAATTTCAGGATTTCAAAAGTTTCACTTTTAGTTGAAGGGTCAACAATTATTTTTTGAAATCTCCTTTCTAACGCTCCGTCTTTTTCAAAATTTTTTCTGTACTCGTCTAATGTTGTTGCCCCAATACATTGTATTTCACCCCTAGATAATGCCGGTTTGAATATGTTTGAAGCGTCTAATGAACCCGAACTATTCCCAGCACCTACCATAGTGTGAATTTCATCGATAAAAATAATGATGTTAGGATTTGCCTGTAATTCTTCAATGATCACTTTCATCCTTTCTTCGAATTGACCTCTATATTTTGTACCTGCAACAATAGAGTTCATTTCTAATGATACGATTCTTTTATCCGCCAAATTTTTTGGGCATTCCCCAGAATGAATCATCATTGCAAGACCCTCAACAATTGCCGTTTTACCAGCTCCAGGTTCACCAATAATGATTGGGTTGTTTTTTTTTCTTCGAGATAAAATTTGGGCAATCCTTATAATCTCTTTTTTTCTTCCAATTACAGGGTCTAATTTGCCTTGTTCTGCAAGTTTATTAAGGTCTTTACTAAAATTATCTAACACAGGTGTTGTATTATCACCCTTTTTTTTGTTTTTGTCTCCATCATCTGCGAATTCAATTGCCATAATCTTTGTTTTTTTTTTAAAATTAGTTATAATTTACATTATAGTAAACTAAAATAAAAAAGTGTCATAAAAACTGACAATTTGTCATGTTCTATAAAATGGCACGTTTATTTATAAATAGGTTTACACAAATAAACTTATAAAAAAAACAAAAATGGATTTCGATAGTTTTGACGATTTGTTCAACAAAATGTACAATTATGTAAACACATCAAGTTTTTCAGGTAATGACTGGACCGAAAAAAAATATCAGTCGCCAGATGGAAAAATTAGCTTTACTTATTTCTCTAGAAATAATAAATTTGAACCCACTCTAGATGAGATTGGTAAACTAAAAAATGAGTTGGACACTGCGGTTGAATCACAAGATTTTGAACAGGCAGTCGTGTTAAGGGACAGAATTAAAAGTCTGGAAAAAAATAAACAACAGATCCTTTATCTTGAGACCAAATTAAAAGAATGTGTGAAATCACAGGATTTTGAAAAAGCCATTGAGTATAGGGATCAAATAAACAAATTAAAATCATAAAAATGGGAAAAATTATTGGTATTGATTTGGGTACTACAAATTCTTGTGTTGCCGTAATGGAGGGCAAAGAACCTGTAGTAATTACAAACAGTGAAGGGAAAAGAACAACACCATCGGTTGTTGGTTTTATTAAAGACGGGGAAAGAAAAATCGGTGACCCGGCCAAACGTCAGGCGGTTACAAACCCCAAAAAAACGATTTATTCAATTAAAAGATTTATGGGAACATCATTCACTGAATCAAAAAGTGAAATTGATAAGGTACCATATAAAATCGTAAATGAAAAAAATTCACCACGAGTTGACATCGATGGTAAAAACTTTTCACCACAAGAAATATCTGCGGCCATTCTTCAAAAAATGAAACAAACCGCAGAAGATTATTTAGGTCAAAGTGTGACTGAAGCCGTAATTACCGTTCCGGCATACTTCAATGACGCACAAAGACAAGCAACAAAAGAAGCTGGCGAAATTGCCGGTCTTACTGTGAAAAGAATTATCAATGAACCCACAGCCGCCGCTTTAGCTTACGGTCTTGATAAACAATCGAAAGACATGAAAATTGTCGTATTCGACTGTGGTGGTGGAACTCATGACGTATCAGTATTAGAATTGGGTGGTGGTGTTTTTGAAGTTTTGTCAACTGATGGTGACACACATCTTGGGGGTGATGATTTCGACCAAGCTATTATTGATTATTTGGCAAGTGAGTTCAAAAATGAACATGGTATGGATATCACCCAAGATCCAATCGCACTTCAACGACTGAAAGAAGCTGGTGAAAAAGCTAAAGTAGAATTATCTTCGTCTCCACAGACAGAAATTAATTTACCTTATGTAACCGCGGACGCTTCTGGACCAAAACACCTTGTAAAAACAATTACAAAAGCCAAATTTGAACAATTGGTGGAACCTTTAATTCAAAGAACAATTAAACCTTGTGAGTCAGCATTGAAAAATGCGGGTCTAAAACCAAGTGATATCGATGAAATTATTCTTGTTGGTGGATCGACACGTATTCCAGCAATACAAGATGCGGTTAAGAAGTTCTTTGGTAAAGAACCATCTAAAGGTGTTAATCCAGATGAAGTGGTTGCTTTGGGGGCTGCGATTCAAGGGGGTGTATTGGCTGGAGATGTAACGGATGTATTATTGTTGGATGTGACTCCACTTTCTTTAGGTATTGAAACTATGGGTGGTGTATTTACAAAATTAATTCCAGCCAATACAACCATACCAACTAAAAAATCAGAAACATTTACAACCGCATCTGATAATCAATCCACAGTGGATATTCATGTACTCCAGGGTGAGAGAGCAATGTCAAAAGATAATCGAACTATTGGTAAATTCCATTTAGATGGTCTCCCACCAGCAATGAGAGGTGTACCTCAAATTGAAGTAAGTTTTGACATTGACGCGAATGGTATTATTCATGTGTCCGCAACAGATAAGGGTACCGGAAAATTACAATCAATTAGAATTGAATCTTCTTCTGGTTTGTCAAAAGACGAAATCGAAAAAATGAAAATGGAGGCCGAAAAAAATGCTGAATCCGACAAGCAATTAAAGGAAGATGCTGACACATTAAATTCTGCCGACTCATTAATTTTTAGAGTTAATAAATCAATTAAAGATTTGGAAGGGAAAATTAGTGATGAAGAAAAATCAGATGTTGAGTCCTCTATTAATAAATTAAAAGAAGCGTTTGATAAAAAAGATGTTTCAGAAGTTAAGATTTTAACTGAAGAAGTTAATCAAAAATTTCAAACAATAAGTGAAAAACTTTACGCATCTACAACCACAAACGACGAAGTTACGGATCAAGATTTTGAGAACGTTGACTACCAGGAAGTAAAATAATCTCCCAAGATTAAATAAATTAAAATCCACTTTTTTGGTGGATTTTTTTTTATCCCTATTTATATTAAAATAAAAAAATCATGGCAATTACAAAAGAAGAAATCCAAGGAACAAAAATTTTAAATGAAATTGATTCGTCTAATTTGGTTAGAACCGAATATGATACCGAAACAAAAAAAATGATTGCGGAGTTCAAAAATGGAATGAAATATGAATATGAAGGAGTTCCACATCAAACCTACACGTCTTTTAGATCAGCGCAGTCACAAGGAAATTTCTTTAACAAGAACATATCTAAAACATTCGCGTACAAGAAAATAGGTTAAAATGCTTTTTTTTAATATTTATATTAGATGGATAAAGATGTGTTAAAAAGTTTTGAACAAAAAGAAACTTTAAATCCTAAAATTTGGGATAATGTCGATGGTCAATATAAACTAAATGAAGAAGTTAGAGACCATTTATTAGATATTGCAAATACATTTATTGACTATCTTGATGTTGATATATTGATCACGGATATAATTATGATCGGATCGGCAGTAAATTATAACTGGTCCAAATATTCTGATATCGACGTTCACATACTTTTAAATTTTTCACAATTTCCAGAAAACACACAAGAATTATATATAGAATTTTTTGATCTTAAAAAAACATTATTCAATCAAAAACACGAATTGTCTATTTATGGTTTAGACGTTGAATGTTATGTTCAAAACGAAGCCGAAACTGCATTTAGTAGTGGTGTTTATTCTATTTTATATAATATGTGGGTAAACGAACCTAAAAAAGGTGATACTGTTGATGTGGATTTTGATTTACTTAAAGATAAAGTTAATCAATGGATGGAAATAATTGATGGTGTAATTGAAAATATTGAAGATGAGGATCCGGAAACAATAAAAGAACTTGTTAAAAAGTATAAATCAAAATTAAAGAAATATAGACAGTGTGGATTAGAAAAAGGTGGGGAAATGTCTTTAGAAAATTTGGTGTTCAAATACTTACGAAGAAACGGATATATTGAGAAGTTATATAATAAACCAACAGAAATTATTGATAAAAAATTATCAATGAACCAATAATAGTTTCGAAAAATAAATATTCTTACTTAATGATATATTTATTAAGAAAAATAATACATTATTAAAAATAATTAATATGGGAGGATTAAAACCTATTGGTAGTGAAAAACTACAAGGAATGGAAAAAATCAAAAGAATGATTGAAATTTCGCGTTATAACGAAAATTTTCCATCAAGAGTAAATGAGGACTCTAAAAATACATATAGTGTCGATTTAGCCGATGGTAAAACATACTCTATTGTAAAAGAAAAGGGTGGATATATTATTAAAGAAACTTTTGGGGGTATTCACGACGAATATATTGAACCAATACAAAATAGAAAATATTTTTCTTCTTTTTCACAAGCACTTAAAAAAGTGAATTTGATGGCAAAAGAATTTAATACGTTGTATGAAAATGAAGAAGGAACCTCACTTTTAGGCGAAAAAAAAAAGTTTAAATTAAGGTTAGGTAAATCAAAACCTCAAGACACACCAGAACCAGCAGGAGCTATGCCACCGGCACCAGAACCAGCAGGAGCTATGCCACCGGCACCAGAACCAGCAGGAGCTATGCCACCGGCACCAGAACCAGCAGGAGCTATGCCACCGGCACCTGGAGGAGATGCGTTTGGAGATACGCCTCCAGCACCTGAAGGTGACGACATGGGAGGTATGCCACCAGCACCAGAGGGAGATGATATGGGTGATATGCCACCAGCTCAAGAAGATGATGATATGGGTGATATGCCACCAGCACCAGAAGATGATGATATGGGTGATATGCCACCAGCACCAGAAGATGATGAAGACGGGTCAGACTCTGGAGAAGGTGACGAAGAATCATCAAAAAAAGATGAGGGAACATCATTTAAAGTAATTCAAAAACTCACAGGTAAATTAGCTCAAAAAATTAGAAAATTCAATAACAATGATGATATGGACCCGAATGATGTAAAATACATCATTAATTCTATTTTATCAGCATTGGATGTTGATCTGTTAGACGAGGATGATATCGAAGAAATAATATCAAGACTTGAGGGTGATACTGATGAAGATGAGGACGAAAATGACGAAATGTCAAAATCTGATGAAGATGAAAATATGGGGGATGAAGAACCAATGGACTCTTCCGATGAAGATATGCCTCCACCACCAGAATCCCCAGAGGGTGGTGAAATGAAAGAATATTCACATTACTCTGAATTAGACGAAATAATGAATTTACCAGATGCGATTAATAAAAGCATCGGTTCTAAATTTTCCGGTAATGTACATGATAAAATGCAAGAATTTGGTGAAGAGTATGGTATGCATGGGGCAAGAAAACCAAGACACGAGTACAAACATTTGTCTCACGGAACTTTTGGTGAATCCAAGGTAGACAAAATTTTATCAAAATATTTTGTTCAAACAAAAAAAGAAATTATCAACGAAGAAAAGAAAAAATTCGAAAGGCAAACTAAGCTTGATATGAAATTACAGAAAGATTCTAATTATATTAGAACAATTTCTGAAAGCGTTCAACAGGAAAGATCAGCTCTTAAGTATTTGGAAAATAACCCAACATCAAAACTTGTTGGTAAAACCAACCAAGGGAATATCATTTTCAAAGAAGGAAATATTATTACAAAACTTACAAAGAACGGAAAAGTAATATGAGTTTTTTAATTTACATCAACGGACTTGGTTCTAACTATAAAGGTGAACATATCTATGAATTTATTTTTTCAAATTCATTAGATGAAGTCTGGGGTGAAAATTGGGAGTCTAAACCAGCAAATGGTTATCCATTACCACCAGATATTGAATACATATCAAAGGTTGGGGTTTTGACTCACGGTGAAATCAAATTAGAATTAATTCAAGATTCGGATGTTTTTTCTGTTCAAGATTCACTTGATGGTGTAATTGCTCTTGGGTGGGAAAAAGAAGACGAAATTGATTTTTCATTGGTGAAAAGATTAGTATTTAGATTTGGAGAAGATGAACAAATCGTAAAAGATAAATTATACGAAAGAGACCTCGTATTACAATTTGAAAAAAAAGTAGTTTATGAAAGCTAAAAACGATGTATTAATTTTATTGGAAAATGGTTTCCATTTTGAATTTGTATCAAGATTAAACCCAAAAGAAGTTTCAATTTTGGCAGAAAAAGTTTATAAAAGAAATCAAGAAACAAAAGAGTCGGTACAAACGGTACAACAAACCGGATATAAAACAACAGTTACTCCAGGAACAGAGGCAAATTTAAATGTCAATGGTGCTGACATAAGTGTGGACCCACAAAAAGGTATTACTATGATATCAACATCAAAACCCGTTGGTACCGGAGAAGTTACAGAAAAATTCCAATCAAAAAAACAACAAGGTTTATTTTGGGCTCGTTGTAATAAATGTAAAAATAAAAACTGCGAGTGGTGTAAAATGGCAAAAGAATTTTCTGATAAAACAACTAAAAAGGATTATGAAAATATGCCTGACGAGGTATCGGAAGATCTTTACACAAAAAAGACGGACAACGAAATGGAAAATTATCTTGAAGAAAGAATATTTGAAATGATCGAAAGACACATAAGTCCAAAAATGACTAAAAGTGAATTGATTACTACAATTTTAGAAAAAGTTTCAAAACATGAAAACATGATTTTGAAAACCCCGAAGAAAAATACTATGTTTTCCAAAGACGAAGGTAAAGAAATGAAAACACCAATTGGTAAAATGTTTAGTATGGGTGGCGAAATGAAAGAAAACACAAAAGAAAAAGAAAGAACACGAGAAAAAGATAGAACAAAAGAAAGGGATAAGGATAGACGAGGAAATCCATTTAAAGATCCAAATCCTGATGTTAAAGAAAACCCAAAAGCAAACACAAAAGAAAAAGAAAGAACTCGAAAAAAAGATAGAACAAAAGAAAAGGATAGGGATAGAAGAGGAAATCCTTTTAAGGACCCGAATCCAGGCGTTAAAGAAAAACCAAAGGCTGGTCAAGAAACAGAAAAGCAAAAAAGTGATTTTATGCAAGTTATAACAATGGCTTTAAAATAAAAAAATATGAGTGAAGAATTATTAAAAAGATTAATTAGACGGGTCATAAAAGAAGCACCAGTTGATGATTACCTTCAGGATTATCCAGAAAGAATGCATCCAAGAACTAAAGAAAGAATTGAAGATCCAGAAGGAATATATGCGAAAAACAAAGCGTTTCCTAGTGGTGTTTCCGATGTTGAAAGAGTTGCGGCAACAAGATTTAAAGAGATTGTTGATTACATAAAAAGGTATTATGGTACCGATAGAAACGTTACTGATCCATCAGTAAAAAGAGCAATCCAGATGGAACAAATGATGGCCGTTAGACAAGTTATGAGTATCGAGCCTAGACACAGAGAAGCTCTTCGTGATCTTGCAATGGAAATCGCGTCTAAAGAAGAAGGATGGATGCCTTATTCAGTGGAAGATGATAAACCACTTACCATGAAAGATGCAATTGAGAGTGGTATTGTAGTAAAAAGAAAATCAAATACGGGTGGAGTTATTTATGAATTTGATTACGTAAAAATTCAAACTTATTTAGGAGAAAGACCAATTAATCCTAACTCATTTCAAATGAAACCTGAAAAAGAAAAAAAATTACCAATTCCTTCAAACTTTTCGTTTGATATTGATGATCTAACCCCTGAAGAAGAAAAACAATTAGAAATTGAAAAAAGAAATGTTATAAACGCGCTCATTCAAGGAAATGCAAAAAGAGGTCAATTCGCATACCAAATTGAAGATTACAAAAATCAACTGGACCAAATAGACCCTAGTCTATACCCTCTTTATAATAAAATTATGAGTGCAAATGATTTAATGTACTTTACCGATGAAGACTTAATAGAAGCTTTAGGTGGAAACGCTGCTGGTGAAGCCGGTAAAGGTGAAATTGATGATGAGGATGATGATGAGGATGATGGTGGCGAAAAAGATTTATGGTATGCAAACGGACTTATATTTCCGATTTTAATTCACGAGTTGACAAAAGTATTTGATATGATCCCAGCAAGAAGTCAGTGGAAAGGTATGGACCCTGAAATGGCAAGTCAAGTTATTGGTCAAACAGATACTATGTCAAACGAACCCATGAATTTTAGAGTCGGAGCTCAACTTGTTAAAGATATTCGTTTTCTATTACCAGACGAATTACTTATGGACCCGAAAATGAAAGTTGTAAAACCTTTTTTCCAACAAGCACTTTATTCGGTACCAGCAAAAGAATTTCTACAAGATATAATTGCAAATGTTGTTTCACAAGACAAAAAAAACCAAGAAAAGGCGAGAAAAAAATTCCAAGAATTGTACGACAAAGCAAAGGCTGAATACAAAAAATATAAAGAAAATTCTGACGATGACGACGACGATGATTATGATGAAGAAGATGATTTTCTAAAATCATTAGGAAATTAATCCGATTAGAAATATTATTATAAACCCTCGAATATAAAATCGGGGGTTTTATATTTATAATAAAGTGTATAAATGGCTTTAACAAAAGAACAACTTACTATTGAATATGTGAAATGTATGAGAGATACTCCGTATGCCCTTCGTACGTATTTGCAAACTTACGACAATACAGTTCAAAAATATGTACCTTTGGAGTTATTTCCAGATCAGGTTACACTTTTAAATGATTATGAAAATTACGAAGAAAATATAGCACTTAAATATCGTCAAGCAGGGGTATCCACTGTGACTGCCGCTTGGATATCTAAAAGATTGGTTTTTGCTAAAAAAGAAAGACCTGAAAAAATTCTAATTATTGCTAACAAACTAGATACTTCTATGGAAATGGCAAATAAAATTAGATCATTTGTTGATCAATGGCCAAAATGGGTAGGTGCTGGTTTTTCTGTTGATAAAAATTCACAAAGACATTATAAGTTATCAAATGGATGCGAAGTAAAGGCGGTTGCAACATCACGAGATGCACTTCGTGGTTATACCCCAACAATTCTTATTTTTGACGAGGCCGCGTTTATCGAAGCTGACAATGACTTCTGGGCAGCTTGTATGGCTTCCTTATCAACGGGTGGTAAGGTAATTGTTGTATCTACACCAAACGGATACGATCCAATTTATTACGATGTTTATAATCAGGCGGCAAAAGGTATGAATAATTTTAAAGTTACGGAAATGTTTTGGTGGAGAGATCCAAGATACACCAAAGATTTATTTTTGGTACCAACCGATGACATGGTCGATTATTTACTTAATAAAGATGAAAAAGATCATTCACAAAATATTTCATTCGGACACATTGATCCTTATGAAAGAGATCATGAGGAATTAAAAAAATATTTTCAGCAAGGGTACAAACCATGTTCATCTTGGTATGAAAAAATGGTTAAAAAACTTAAGTATGATAAGAGAAAAATTAACCAGGAATTAAATTGTGAATTTTTAGGTTCCGGAGATAACGTATTTCACTCGAAAGAACTGGATTATATCAAAGATAATTTACTACAGGAATCACCAACCAAAGTGATGGGAAATTCACTTTGGATTTGGAAGGATCCACAAGAAGGTCATAAATATATTATGGGAATTGACGTATCTCGTGGTGATAGTGAAGATTTTTCATCAATTCAGATTATTGATTTTGATGAAAGAGAACAGGTTTTAGAATATGTCGGAAAAATACCACCGGATTCATTGGCGGAAATTGCATATAAATGGGCGGTAATGTATAATGCTTTTATTGTAATTGATATCACTGGTGGAATGGGTGTTGCAACAAGTAGAAAATTACAAGAGATTGGGTATAAAAATCTTTATGTTGATGGTGTTGATACTACAAACATTTGGAATTATAATCCGAAAGCTCAAGATAAGATTCCCGGAATTAATTTCAACAATAAACGAGTTCAAATTATTGCAGCATTTGAAGAATATGTTAGACATAGATTCAAAATTAGAAGTGTCCGTTTATACAATGAAATGAATACATTTATTTATCTGAATGGGAGACCTGACCACCAAAAAGGTCAACATGATGACTTGATTATGGCAATTTCTATGGCAATTTATGTTGGTGAGGTGGCGTTTCAAAAATTAGAAAAAGTCACTCAACAAACAAAGGTCATGATTGAATCATGGACCGTATCAAATAATGAGTCGGCACATAAACAAATACATTTTGACCCCGTATTACCGAATACAAATTTGATGAATGAAAGAATGGGGTATAACACAAATCCATCAAAGAATGACTATATGAAATATGGTTGGTTATTTGGTGGCAAAAGATAAAATATTATGGGACTAGAATTAAGACCAACATCTGGTAAAATATTAAATGGATCAACACTTATTGTCCCAGGACAACCTATATCAAGTTATAAGGTATTCCCAACAACTTTTCAGTTTAAAAAAGGAACATCGAGAGAATTAGTTAAGGAATATAATGTTCCACCTCAAACACCATCACCAACTCCAAATCCTACAAAATTTTAATTTTAGAAAGTATTTATTTAAATAAATAAAAATTTAAAAAAAATAAAAATGACTTTTGTAATAATTAATGACCCAATAGGTGGATTATCATCTACCGTTAGATGCGGGTCCAACAATAACGCAAAATCGGCATATTCTACCGTGAGTGGTGGATTACAAAATACTTCGTCTGGAAAGTACTCAACAATTTCAGGCGGTTATTTGAACTCAACAACTAAAGATTACTCAACAATTGCTGGTGGGTTATTTAACACAACCACAGATTTATTTGGTACTATAGGTGGTGGATCAAGAAATACAGTCCAAAAAAATTATTCCACAATTTCTGGTGGTTTTTCTAATACAACTAACGGATGTTTTTCTACTTTAGTTGGTGGTAGAAACAACATTGCTCAATCTAATTATTCCACAATACTTGGTGGATGTAATAATATTGCAAATGGTATCGGATCTATGGTGTATGGTTTTGATAACGTGGCAAATGGTATAAATTCTGTGGTATTAGGTGGTTCTAATATCGTAGGAAATAACAACGACACTGTATATGTTCCTTATTTAAATATTTCTTTTTTACAGACTGGATCTTCAGTAAATAATTTAGGTATTGATATCACTGGAAATGTAGTTGCTAGTGAATTACAACCGGATGTTTACATTACAGGTGGAACTATAGACTACAACACAGGGGATTTAACTTTGAACAATAACAACTCAACTTCTGTTGTGATTTCTGGGTTTGAAAACACTTACTCGACTGGAGGAACTTTTGTTTCAAACACATTAACAATCGAAAATAATGATGGATCTTCATTTAATGTCACAGGATTTACTTCTGGAGGGGGGTGTGGATACGAATCGGTTTCATACATGGAACTACAAGATTTGGTAACCGGTGGAACTCTTACTCAAGGTTCTTATTATTTAATTAATGATTTCCAAACTTGTTATGATCAACCAGATTTTAATTACAATGGAGATCCAATAACAACCCCAGAAACATATCACGTATCAGACATCGAGCAACTTGTTGTGTTTGCAACATCTGAACAAAGTTTTTCACCATTTGCATTTAGCATTTCACATCCTAACGACAAAATAACATATGATTTTTCATTTAACACAACCGAAAATACTGGAAGTCCTGCTAAAGGAAGAATTACAGAAAGAATTGACGAGTTTAACAATAGAACAGATTACGATCACAGATCAATATTATTTAAAAGATATAAAAGTTATTTTCAAGACGGTAATATCAATGGTAGAATAATTGAAATGAATAATGGTCTTGTAACAGGATTAAATACAAACTTTACGGGTAATTTAATTACTGGAGATACAATTTTTATTATGTCACAAATCCCGATGATGTATGAAGTAATAAGTATTGATTCTGTAAGTGGGATGACAGTTGCAGGTTTTAACTATCAAAACTTTTCCGATCCTTTTGGTTTTGAGTGCGAATTAATGTTACCTTCAGGTTTAGAACCTATAAGTGGGACTTTATATTATTTTAACGATGTTGGTAGTAATGAAATTATTGACGGTGGTGATGACATGTATGATGGTGGAAATAGAATCTATACAGACTTATTTAGTAATGTCCCATATACCCACACACAAATGACCGATCCGCCTGTTAATGAATTAAACCAAGCGGTATTTGGTGACTTTGTTTATGATGGTACGGTACAAAGTGGTGATACGTATTTTAATTTAGGGTCCACTTATTTTACAAATTCTTACCCTGGACTTTTTGTTATGAGTGCTTATGATGTTGAAATTACCGATTTCGAGATAGATGGTAATTTGGGTGCTGATGGTGATGGTCAGGCAGATACTTACGATTACACATTGACTTTTAGTGGAATTGATTACTCTGTTTATTGTAAAAGAGTATGGGGTGCTCAAGATCCATCTGTTAACCACATTTATATTGTTGATACGATTAATAATAATATTATACATAACATTGGTTTTTCAACAAATGATGATTTAGATACAATTTCAAACTTAACAGGAGTTACTCAATTACATTATTTATTATTTGCACTCGCAGGGGGAGTCAAACCAACAAACACCCAAATTGAAAACGTGGTTGAAAGTTATTTGACTTTAATTGAACCAACAGATATAAACATTACTTTATCTAATTTGAATTCAAACTTCACAGGGGTAACTTCTAATTTACCAGAAAATAATTCGGCATACAAATCTTTAAATTACAAACAAACCAATTTAACAGGAGATACCGAAAGTTTTGTTGAGTATTTAACTTTTCAAACCCTTTCAGATGATATAATTAATAACTATATTGGAAATTATGCTAACACATATAATTGGGATAATAATTCATTTCTACTATCAAATAATGTTTTTTATGGTAATTTGGATTATGTAAATAACACTTTTGGAAATTCTTGTTTTAATAATACATTTGATGACGATTGCACAAACAACATTATTGGTAATTTCTTTTATAATAATACCACTGATGATGATTTTGATGATAACCTAATTGGTAACAACTTTCATGACAATTATATTACCGCAAATTTCCGAAGAAATAGAATTGGTGATAATTTCAATAATAATACTATTATAAACGGTTCTTTTGACAGAAATGACATTGGTAATCAATTTGAAAATAACGTAATAACTGATGGGGATTTTGAAAATAACAAAATAGGAAACGTTTATGACAATAATATTATAAATTCTGATTTTTATAAAAACGACATAGATAGCGAATATAATAATAACAGAACATACTCTCAGTTTTACGGAAATCAAATTGGTAATGGATATAATGGGAATAAAATATATTCACAATTTTATGTGAACAATATCAGTGAACTTTTCAATAATAATATAATTGGTGACCAAAATAGTATTGTATCTTCGAATTTTTACGGAAACAAGATTGGAAACTTTTTCGAATCAAATACCATTACAACTAGTTTTTATGAAAATGAAATACTTGATTATTTTTTAAGCAATACCTCTTCTGGAGATTTCTACAAAAACAGTGTAAGTAATGATTTTCAAAATAACACATTGTTAGGAATATTTGCTTACAACAAAATTGGTAATAATTTTACTACTAACAATATCGGTGATGGTTTTGGATATGGTATTAGTACAAGTCAAGGAAATGTAATTGGAAATTATTTTTACAACAATACAATTGGTGAATATTTTTATAATAACGTGGTTGCTGATGGATTTTATTCAAACACAGTTGTTGATTTTTTCCAATTAAATGATGTTAGGGTCTCAATTTTCTCGACTGATTTTAGTAGTGCTACACATGTTTATGGGGATTATAATTGTACTTTATTTAAAAACTCAATACCTTTATCAAGATTGTCTTACTATGATGGTGCCGACTTATTACAAATTACAAATGTTGACGCATAAACTAAAGTAAAAATTGGAGTATTTAATTTTAGAGTTTTATTGTTAAGTTTTTTAATATGGAAGAAAATAAGAAATTAACCGTTTGGCAAAGATTATCCAAAACCTTTGGACCTAATTCGTTGTTGGGTCAAGATATACCAACTTATAGGTTTGATAAGAAAGAACTATTAAAAACTAGAGATAAAAATCAATACGAAAAAGAATTACTCCAGTCTCAACAATCTTTATTTCTATCTAATCAATGGGCCAAAATTGAGAGTAATCTATATACTCAAGCAATTTACTATGAACCAACTAGATTAGCGTCCTTTTACGATTACGAATCAATGGAGTTTACCCCAGAAATTTCAACAGCATTAGACATTTACGCTGAAGAATCGACAACACCAAATGAAGATGGTCACGTATTATCTATTTATTCCGAATCAAAAAGAATTAAGGCCATATTGGCAGATTTATTTAATAATACTTTAGATATCAATACAAACTTACAAATGTGGATCAGAAACACATGTAAGTATGGCGATAATTTTGTGTATATGAAATTAGATCCAGAAAAAGGTATTATTGGTGCGGTTCAATTACCCAACATCGAAATCGAAAGATTAGAGAGAGGTATGAAACCAAAAACACAAAACACTGAAGTCAAAACTGACGAAAAAGGTTTGAAGTTTAACTGGAAAGAAAAAAATATGGAATTTAATAGTTGGGAAGTTGCACACTTTAGACTATTAGGTGATGATAGAAAATTACCATATGGTACATCAATGTTAGAAAAGGCAAGACGTATTTGGAAACAGCTTGTTTTGGCCGAAGATGCAATGTTAATATACAGAACATCCAGAGCTCCTGAAAGACGTGTGTTTAAGGTATTTGTTGGTAACATGGATGACAAAGATGTCGAGGCTTATGTTCAAAGAGTCGCCAACAAATTCAAAAGAGATCAAATTGTTGATAATAAGACCGGTAATGTTGATTTAAGATTTAATCAAATGGCGGTTGACCAAGACTACTTTATTCCTGTACGAGATGCTACACAAACAATGCCAATAGAAACATTACCTGGTGGTACAAACTTATCTGAAATTGCAGATATCGAATATATCCAAAAGAAACTTGTAACCGCATTGAGAATACCTAAAGCATATTTGGGTTTTGAAGAACCAGTTGGTGATGGAAAAAATCTATCATTATTGGATATTCGTTTTGCAAGAACAATCAACAGAATTCAAAAAAATATTTTATCAGAATTAAATAAAATTGCAATTGTACATTTATTCCTTTTAGGATTCGAAGACGAACTTCAAAACTTTACATTAGGGTTAAATAATCCATCTAAACAAGCAGATCTTCTAATGGTTGATGTTTGGAAAGAAAAGGTATTATTATATAAAGATTTGGTTTCTGAAATTCCTAATTCAATTGCACCTACTTCAGCAACTTGGGCTAAAAAACATATATTTGGATTCTCTGATGAAGACATTAAATTAGATGTACAAAGAATGAGAATGGAACGAGCAGTTGCCGCTGAATTAACAAATACCGCAACAATTATTTCACACACAGGTATGTTTGATCAAATAGACAAATTATATAAAACTGTATCTGGAGCTACTGAAGGAGCTGCGGCTGAAGGTGGAGATGAAGGATTAGGAGGTCTAGGAGGACCACCATCACCACAATCAGGACAAAAATCACAACCATCAGGACAACCACAAGGGACAGAACCTGGAGGACCGGCCGGGGGTCTTCCGGAAAACAAAATAAATTTGGAAAAATTAATTTTAGAATCTGAAGAAGACGACTTTTTTCAACGAAACGGATCTTTAGGTGAAATGGAAAAAGAATTATTGCGAATATTGAAAGATTAATATATTTATAAAATAAACTAATTATGAAATTCGGTCTTCTAAAAAGTAAAATAGAAAAATATTTAGTTGAATCTTACAAAGGAAAAAATTTCAAAGATTCAATGTTTGTCTTTGATGAATTAATCTTGAAGAATAAAAATTTATCCAAACTTTTTTATTTATATGATGAATTATCATCGAACAAGTCATTAAGTGAATCAGTTGCAAATCAATACATAAACGAATCTATTACCATATTCGAAAACACAATAAATAAAATTTCTAAAAATCAGATTGATGAAATTCAATTGTGGGTTGGTCATGTAATAACTAAAAACAACTATTGTGACATAGACAACCTATTTTCATCAAATGTATTAACTCTTGAAAATAAAATAGAAAGTAGAAAAGTTATCTTAGAAAATTTGAAAAAGTCGTCAATCAAAGAAGATCTTATTGAAAATGTTAGTTTGAACACTTTAGTTGAGGCGGCAAATAAAACGGTAAATAACTATATTAATGGATTAGATCCATCAAGTAAAAAAAGACTACTTAAAGTTTTATCGGAAAGTGATTCTAAATTACAAACAAAATATGAAATATTAAAAGAATCAGTTGTTGAGAAATTAGAGGATCTAAAATCTAATGAATCAGAAACTGATGTGATTAGTAGAATCGATGAAACAATTCAAAAATTATCAAATGAAGAATACAACAAAATTGAATACTTTAAATTGTTCGAATTGAATAAAAATCTTTAATTATTATTGTTGAATTTTTTCTGAACGTAGGCGGCCTTTTTATTTTGTTGTCGTTTGACAACAGACTTTTTAGTAAATTCTCGTCTATCGTTCAAAATTGAATTTTGTCTGGTTTTGATAACCTTACTTTTTAATTCCTTTATCGCCCTTTCGATATCGTTTCTTTTTACTTTTACAATTAACATATACTTTTGAATAGTTTTATATTTGATATATACTTCAAATTTACGTATTTTTTCTAAAAATAAACTATTTAAGTATGAAAAAGTTTTATGAAAAAAGGCAAAACCTCAAAAATAAGTGGTTTTAGAACTTCAAAAGTAACTTACGGAACTGTTGATTCCAAAGAATTTAAATCACTCTATTTAAACATCCAAACCTGGGTAGAACCCAAAAAAGTGGTTGACAACTGGCAAAGACTTGTATTAAACACAAATCGGTCCATCAAACATTCAGTTTATAATAATTTAGATAAATCAATGTTTGACGACAAATTTATTGTAGATATGGATTTAAGAACCAGTGGATTACAACCCAAAAAAAAATCTTTTATGAATTTAGAAATAAATTTATTTTTATCACAAGATATAGATTTCAAATCTGTAAAATTAAAAAGATCATTAAAAAAATTAACCAAAGATATTTATGATAATGTTTTTATAAAAAACGAAAACTTCAAATTTTATCTCACCAAAAACGGCAACACCAAAAAAACTATTATAAAAACCGAACTTGTTTAATATTTATAAAAAAATAAATAACGAACATGAAAATATTAGGACCCAACGAAATTGGAAAAGGTATTCTTGTCGAATACGATGCCGGATATATAAATCCAATGGATAGAAGAAATCTGGATTTAATTAGAGAAAACAAAACTTTTTTGGACTACTCAAAACCTTTTGAATTCTATGCGGTTCTTCAAAAATATAATACCGCAAATAGAAATGGTAGAGTGTATCCTGAAAAGATATTAAAAAGAGAAGCCGACAATTATAAAAAAATGATTGATAAAGGTGTTGCGTTGTCAGAGTTGAATCACCCAGAATCTTCTTTGATTGATTTGGATAGGGTTTCACACGCAATTACTGAAGTATGGTGGGAAGGTCCGGTTCTTCTTGGTAAATTGAGATTATTGACAAGCCCCGGTTTTCACGAAAGAGGTATTGTTTCAACAAAAGGTGATTTAGCCGCTAACTACCTTCGTCAAGGAGTTACATTAGGTATTTCTTCTCGTGGAGTTGGTTCACTTAAAAAAGTTGGTGACCAAAACGAAGTCCAAGATGATTTCGAATTAATTTGTTTTGACTTGGTATCATCTCCATCCACACCTGGAGCTTACTTATTTGTTAATAAAGATGATAGAATGAAATTTGAGGAAAACTTGGGTGAAGAAAAAAATATAAATTTGGAAAGAGCCACTGGTATGAATACAAGTTCGATTGATAAAACCAAAAGTTTAATGGATAAATTATCCGCATTTCTTGATAAATAATATTTTTAGTATTATACTTTTTTTAAAATTATAATTATGGAACAAGGAGAAAAGTATTTTGTGGCAAAAATTTCATCAGATTCAGTAGATAACGAAACTGGTCGTGTGAAAAAATTGAAAGAAGAAAAGTTAGTGTTGGGATATAGCCCAACTGATGTGGAAGCAAAAGTTACAAAGGTTTATGAAAATTACAATATGGATTGGAGAATCACTTCGATCACAGAAAGTAAAATCGATGAAGTAATCGAGTAATTATTTAAGTTTATTTTAATATAAAAGGGATGACGAAAGTTGTCCCTTTTTTTTATATAAATAAAATTAATTTTTTTTAAAGTTCAAAGTATTTATATTAATAAAATCCAAAAAGAATAAATGGACAGAAACATTAATGAAATTGAAGACGCTCTATTTCAAGTGAAAAACCTTGAAGAGTCTCTCAAAAAAAATGCACAAGGAATACTTTCTTCAACTATGAAGGAAGAAATCAGTTCATTAGTAAAAGAATCTCTTAAAAAAGAGGTTGATGAAGAAGATGTTGAAGACGATACAGATGATGAATCGGACGATACTGATAACACAATGGATGACATGGAAGGTTCTACAGAAGATGATGTTATAGATGACATAGATTATGAAGAAGACGATTCAATAACAGAACCACCAGTGACTCCAGAAGATGATGATGTCGAAACTATTGATTTGAGAGGCGAAAAAAACATGGATAATGTTATGAGAGTCTGGATGTCAATGGATCCTAACGACGGAATCATTGTAACAAAAGACGATGAAATGATAAATTTATCAGATAAAAACACAGGAAAGGAATATATGATTTCTTTAAATGAGTCTGAAGATTTTTTTGAGGACGAATTTATGGTGACAGATCCGTATGAAGAAGATCCGGATGAAGAAGGTTCATTTGAAGATGAGTTAACTGGTTTTGAAGATTATAGTGGTGAGTCAGATGACTATGATCCATTTGAAGACATTGATTATTCTCAATTAGAGGAAATGATGGGTGGGTTCGGTACAAAAAAACCCAAGCATGACTTTATGTATGAACTCGAGTTCGATGACAAATCTGAATTTATGGAGGATTCTGATTCAGATGGTTTTGAGAACGAATACCGTGAATTTATGGAGGATTCTGATTCAGATGGTGAATTTGAGTACGAGGATGAATTCACGAAATATTCCGGTTCAGATGAAACTCTAGAAGGTTATGACTTTGAAGTAGATCAAAGTATTTTCGAATCCAAAAAAATGTCAGCAAAACCAAAAGGTGTTACCGGACATGGCCCAAAATTCAAATACGGTAAAACAACTGATTACCCAACAAAAAAACAAAAAACAGCGTTTGGTAAAGAAGGTGTTAAAGCCAAAGGAACTGGCAAAGCTAAGTTTGAATATGATGAGTATGTAAACATGGATGGGTACACAGAAAGGCCAACCAAAAGAAAAGAGTTCAGAGAAGCATCAAGAACATTAGGTAATGGTTCTAAATTTAGAAAAGGTGGTCTTCCAAAACCAAGAGCACATTCTAAAGCTAATACCGCTATCAATGAAGAACTTCAATTAATGAGAGAAAAAAATGAAGAGTACAGAAAAGCTCTTAATTTGTTCAGAAATAAATTGAATGAAGTTGCAGTATTTAACTCAAACTTGGCTTACGTAACAAGATTGTTCACTGAACATTCAACAACTAAACAAGAAAAGATTAACATTCTACGTAGATTCGACAATATCGAGACTATTAAAGAATCTAAAAATCTTTACAAAGTTATCAAATCTGAACTTGGTTCAGGACAAAAATCTCAACAAACAATTAAAGAATCAGTTCAAAGATCTGTGGAAAGAACACCTAGTACGGGTTCTGCAGTGAATTTGATTGAATCTAAAACTTATGAGAATCCACAGTTCTTAAGAATGAAAGATTTGATGAAAAAAATATAAAAAATAAACTTTTTTAAAAAACCGTATATTTATTATATACATAAAAAATAAAGCTAAAAAAATAAAAAAATGGGAGCATTATTAGAATCAGGTCTTGTTGGTAACATCGGTCTTAAGCACCTTAAAGTTATCAAAGAAGATACTATTAACAAATGGGACAGATTAGGGTTCCTTGAAGGCCTACGTGGTCACCTAAAAGAAAATGTTGCGCAGTTGTACGAAAACCAAGCGTCACATTTGATTAACGAAGCAACATCTGACTCATCTTCAGGTTCATTCGAAACTGTTGTGTTTCCTATCGTTAGACGTGTATTCTCTAAATTGTTAGCGAATGAAATCGTATCTGTACAAGCGATGAACTTACCAATCGGTAAATTGTTCTACTTTGTACCTAAAATTCAGGGATATTCAGGTGGTTCAGTTGTTGACAACGTGAACATTACATCGGGTGACCACTACGCACCTGTTGGTTCACCAGGTAATTATCCTGGAAGTCCTGAGAATGGTTACAATTCAGGTACAGGTCAACCTTTCGGTACTGCAGCTAAAAATCTTTACGATTTGTTTTACGAAGGTACTGAACCAGGTCTTAACCCTGGAGGTCTTTTTGATTACTCGAAAGGTCGTTTTGTAACAATCACTGCTAACACACCTACGCAAGTATGGAGTAACGGAGCATTGATTACTCAAACGTTGAGTTCAGGTGAGTATAGAAAAATTATTGTAGCACTTTCAGGATTTACAAATCTTGGTGTTGGTAAACTTATTGGACCTGATGGTCAAGAAATTGATACCGAATCTTTCTTGTCGAATTTGGTACTTTACACCGCAGATGCAACTGTTGCAACACAATTAGGTTTAACATCGAGTGGTACTTTTACCCCTCTATTGTTCAGAGTAGTAACTCAAAGATATGGTAAAGGTATTGTCGCACCAACATACAGTTCACAACAAACATCTTTCGGTTCTACTGGAAATGGTGGATATTTTGATAACGTATGTGACCAAAATGGTATAATCTATTTGGAAATTGACGCTCAAGTACCTATTTGTGTATCTTGTGGTCAGTCAACACCTGATGGATATTCAGGAGCAACAATAACGGAGGCTGCTTGGTCAGGAACAGGAGCATCAACGGCAATCAAAGCGGCTTTCAGACGTTATGAAGAA
>Ga0172372_10003051_pt1 | contig 24942 bp, 23 predicted proteins | sample LakKiv5m_2_FD_114544 | JGI IMG/M metagenome (GOLD analysis project Ga0172372, IMG submission 114544) | Freshwater microbial communities from Kabuno Bay, South-Kivu, Congo - kab_092012_9.5m | ecosystem: Environmental > Aquatic > Freshwater > Lake | place: Democratic Republic of the Congo...
CGACATTGCCCCCTGAGTGACGTGCCCGGTGACGAGTACCGGCGCAGGCTTGATCGCAGCATTCTGGGCCGGGTTCTGCGCTCCGCCGAGCGGCGATATGGAGAGGAACTCATCTCCCTGTCCGCCGATCGTCTTCACGCCACCCTTGCCACGCTGCGAGATCGCACCGGAACCATTCGGCCCGGTGGCGCCCTTGCCGCCCTCGATCACTCTCAATCCCCGGTTCTGAGCCATATCACCGTTCCCGGATTCGTTGCCGGCCTCACGGGAGCCTCCCCGCGCCGCCGCCAAAGTCGCCATGAACTCGGCTCCGCTCATCCCCGAAGTCCCGCCTCCGTAAGCGTTGGCCGCGGGTTGCGCACCCGCCCCTTCGCGTACCGGCATCTCCATCCGGAATTCGCCGCCGGGCGCAAGCCCGCGCAGCGACTCGGAGTCGATACCGATATCACCCGCTTCCGGAGCCATCCCCTCAGTCGCCACTCCCGGAGTCCCATCCATTGCGGAAACGCTTCGCGCTCCCGCAACCATCGATTCGCTTCTCCCGATCCTTGCTCCCGATGCACCGGCCTGCACGGCCTGCGCGTTCATCGTTGCTTGGGCGGAAACGCCTTTCATTCCCGCTTCCGCGGAAAGGACTTCGCGAAGCATATCACGAAGCCCGGCGTCCGAAGCCGGTTCTCCCGCCGGATTGGAATTCGAAAACACCGTCTTGAGGTCCGGTGTCGCTTCTTCCCGTCCGGTGAAGACCCAGTCCTTGCTCCAAGGCTGGAGTCCGGCGATCATCGATGCAGCCTTCATGCTGGATGCGGACTGCAGGGTCTTGGGATTCAAACTGGCGGTCGCCGGAGGCTCTTCCCCCGCACGCGCCTGTTTGGTTCCGGCACCTGCAACGGTAGCCGTCGCAAGTGTCGGCTGCTCCCGACCTGTTGTCAGTGTCGGCTGCTCCCGACCTGTAACAACTGTCGGCTGCTCCCGACCCGAAGCCAGCAGCTTTGCGAATTCCGAACGCCCCGCTTCTGATATCCCGGTGCGTGCGGAAGCCCCTTCGCGGGATTCGGTCTTTTCAACCGAAGCTGCTCCCGCTCCCGCCTTGGTCGCTTCAAGCTTTCCCGCTCCCTCCCCGGTCATGACCGGAGTCTGAACGGGCGCCTTGGGCGCCGAGGACAGATGCACGATCGCAGCCTGCTCCTGCGCCGAACTCGCCGCGGACTCCATCGAACCCTCCAAGGTGGCCGCAGCTTCGGACTCCGCATCCGAAACCGCCATCCCTTCCTGATCCGAAAACTTCCGCCAACTCCGCTCGGCTGCTTCAAGGGCAGCCTTCTCGCGCGCTCCACCCTCCTGGGCCGGAGCACCTGCCGACTGTGACTGAGTGATCCCACTCATTCCACTCATCATTGATCCCATCAGTGGATCCATCATAATTCACTCACCCCCTTTCTCTGATGCGTCTTTGCTACCACCCGCATCCGATGCACCGGAAGCAGGTGTACGTTCCGATCCTGAAGCAGGCTCGGAAATTTTCTTTTCGCCGCCCCTGGAGGGCGCGATATCCATGGAAGACGTTGCCGAACGCGCACGCATTCCCACCAGGAGCTCCGTGAGCCGCGAGGACTTGGCAGGCTCCATGAGATTGAGAACTTTGGCGAGCTTGGGTGTCGTCATCCGGTTCATCGCTTCGACCGCAAGGCTCTCATCCATGGCGGCAAGCATGGCCGATACCGACTTGGGCGTCATCGTCTCGAACGTATCAACCACCTTGCCCACTTTCGCGCCCTGCTCCTTGGAGCGCAACTCCTCGGTCTTTTGAATATCGGCCCGGACCGCCTCGATTTTCGCGAGCTGCTCGACGAGCGCTTTCTCTTTGATATCAAGCTCGGTGGCGCGGGATTCGAGCCCCTTCTGACGAAGGTCCAGCTCCTCGTGCCGCCGCTTGATATCAGCGATGGCGTTCTCATCGGTGAGGCATTGGGGGGCCTCTTCGAGCCCCGCAGGCTTGCGTTTCTTTTTGCGGACACCGGCGTCTTTGGGAACGGCCTCGCCCGCCGGAGCTTCCGGAGCGGGCGAGGCGCCAGACTCGGTCTTATGTTCCTCGGCCGGAAGCTTGGACGAAGAAAGGGCCACCCACACGCCGCCGCTCGTGATCACAAAAAGCACGAAGGGGCCCACCCACTCCACGAGCGCTCTGCGGATGCGCGAACGAAACAGGGTATTCCTCACGCCATCCCCCCGTCCATCCGCTCGGTGAGCCCGAAGCGCATCGAAACCTGATCATCGATTGTCTTCTGATCGCGCTTGGCCCGCTGCCGCTTGAACTCCTCGAGATCGCGCTCCTTGAGGCGCTCGATGATGCGGGTCTGCCGGCGCGCAAGGATATATCCTCGCAGCGCCTTTTCCACCCCGCGCCGCGCCCGCGTGATCGCCTGTTCTTGTTGAACGAGTCTCTGCCGGTGTCCGACGACCAGCGAGTTCTCGACGGCGAAAAAGGACGCCGGAACCGAGACCTGATTGCCCATGCGCTCGAACCGGATCATGGCTGCGCCGAGCTCCTGCTGCAGTTCGATTTTCCGTGCTTCGGCTGCCGCGAGCGCGCGCTGCGCAAGCCCGAACGCGCGAAGCGCTTCATCTTCGCGGATCTTTCGGACTCTTTCGACTGCTGAAAAGCGGAAGCGAAATTTTTTCATGTTCCTTCAACGAGTTTCCGATATCTCGAACAAGCAGGATAGACTGAATGATTTGCCGTGTGCCGGAGGGCCTCCGGTCGAAATTACCTAGGAGCCCTCCCCTGGGCTTGGGAATTGGCCTCCGCCATGCGCACGATGGATTGCATGAGACCCCGAGTGGTGTTCCAGTCGCTCTTCTCCTCGATCCCCTGCCGGAGGAATGTATCGATGCGGTCATGGACCAATATGGCCTCGTCGATCTTGGCGTTGGCTCCGCGCGTGTACGCACCGATATTGATCAGATCCTCGGCCTGCGCGTAGAGCGCCATCCACTCGCGGATTTTGCCCGCCCACTCGCGTTCTTCGGGCTGAGTGACGGCACGCATGACCCGGCTCGCACTCGCCAGAATATCAATGGCCGGAAAGTGATTTCTGGCCGCAATCTTGCGGGAAAGCACGATGTGACCGTCGAGAATCGAACGGGCGGAGTCGGCAATCGGATCGTCCATATCGTCCCCCTCGACGAGCACGGTGAACAGCCCGGTGATGCTGCCCTTGCCGATTCCAGTCCCCGCTCGCTCGAGGAGGCGCGGGAGCGTCGAGAATACACTCGGGGTATAGCCTTTGGACGCCGGCGGCTCCCCCAGCGAGAGTCCGATTTCCCGTTGGGCCATGCAAAAGCGGGTGACCGAATCCATGAGCAGGAGGACATCCTTGGACTGATCCCGGAAGTATTCCGAGATCGTGGCGGCCAGAAACGCCCCGCGCATCCGCAGCAGCGGAGATTGGTCGGAAGTCGCCACAATCACGACCGAGCGCTTGAGCCCCTCGGGCCCGAGATCCTTTTCGATGAATTCCCGAACCTCGCGTCCCCGCTCGCCGATCAGGGCGATCACATTGATATCAGCCGCAGTGTGCCGGGCCATCATCCCCAGCAGGACGGATTTGCCGACTCCGGATCCGGCCATGATGCCCACCCGCTGCCCCTTGCCACAGGTCAAAAGACCATTGATGGCGCGCACACCGAGGTCCAGCGGCTTTTTCACCATCTCGCGCTCGAGCGGATGAGAGGGCCGATTATATATACCCCGCCACTGAATGAGCTCGGGGGCCCTGAAGATCGGGCCCTTGCCGTCGATCGGATTGCCGCGCGCATCGATCACGCGCCCGAGGAGTTCGGGCCCGACCTCCACATTGGTGTTTCGCGGAGTGAGCGTGACCAGGCTGTCGGTACTCACCCGGCTCGCCTCATCAAAAGGCATGAGCATCACGCGCTTGTCGCGGAAGCCCACCACTTCGGCCTCCATCCCCTCGCTGGACCGCGGATTACGGGAATGCAGGATGCGGCAAACACTCCCGAGCGAGGCCCCCGGGAGGTGCGCTTCGAAGAGCTGTCCCACGGATCGCGTGATCTTGCCCACCTCGAGCCAGGGCCTGGCGTCCTGCAACCGCTCGAGCGCAAGACCGGAACCCAGCAGAAACTCCGAGGGAACGCCAGTGCACTCCACGCTCATTTGCGCTCATCTCCGGTCAGAACCGCCGAAAAAATCCGCTGAATCTGGGTTTCCACCGCCGCGTCAGCCGTCGACCACTGCGACTCGAGGATCGCACCGCCCTGCTGCACAAGCGGGCTGGCTTCGATCCGGAGATTCTTGAGTTCCGGGAAGGACTTCGAGAGTTCGGTCGAAATGCGATCCGCATCTTCAATATCACTCGCGGCCACCTTGAGCCGCAGATGTTCGCGCAGATCCGTCGAGGCGATCATCTCACGCGCAAGTCGGAGCACATGATCCTTGTCGGTGGCCAGCTCGCGCAGAAGCACGGCCCTTCCCATCCTCAGGATCATTTCCACCATCAATTTTTCCTGCGCACGTGCGATCTGCTCCTTGGCGCCCTCGCAGGCTTGAACGAACAGCGAGAGCCGATCCAGGAGGGCGGCGCCCTCGGAACGAACCTGCGCCTCGGCTTCCGCATGCCCGCGCTCGAAACCTTCCTGATATCCCTGATCCCGCGCGGTCTCGCGGATCTGGACTTCGGTCTCGCGCACGCGCTCCTGCACGAGCTCCTCGATGACTCGCTTTTCCTCCTGGTCCACTGCCAGGGGCTCACGCTGCAGGGAATTCAACCGGAAGCGCGCGTCCTTCTGGCTGCGCGCATGGTGATCCGGATCGGTCACTGCGAGCGGTCCGAAACGCGACCGCGTCTCCTGGTATCCCCCGCCCCCCATCTTCCGGAAATCGGGCAACTGATATTCACGAATATCATAACCGTTTCCGCTCTCGGCCTCGACCTGCTTCACGGAGACCCGCTGATCAGCCCCTGACGGCTCCTTGATCTCGTAACCCCGGAACCTGCCGCCGCCTGAACCACCCTGACTGTTCTGAAATCCGGACATGAAGCGATCTCCCCTTAGACGAGCGCGTCTTCACCGCCGCCGCGGCTGATCATGATCTTGCCCTCGGCCTCGAGCCGCTTGGCCACATTGACGATCTCCTGCTGAGCCCCTTCGACGTCGGACAGCCGCACCGGTCCCATGGCTTCGAGGTCCTCGCGCAGCAAATCCGCCGCCCGTTTGGAGATGTTCTTGAAGATCTTGTCCTTGATCTCGTCGGGGGCGGTTTTGAGGGCGATCGTGAGCTTGTCGTTGGGCACTTCCTTGAGAAGCATCTGCATGCCGCGGTCGTCGATGAAGACGATATCTTCGAACACGAACATGAGCTTGCGGATTTCCTCGGCGAGCTGCGGATCTTTCTCCTCCACGCGCGCCATGATGTTCTGCTCGCCGGTCTTGTCCATGACGTTGAGCATTTCGGCGATCGGAGACACCCCGCCCAGCTGCTGCGTATCGATGGACCCCAGAGTGGCGAGCTCCTGCTTGAGCACTTCGTCCACCTGCGCGATGAGGTTCGGAGAAATGAAGTCCAGGCTCGAAATCCGCAGCACGACTTCCGTTTGAATGGCTTCCGGGAGCCGCTTGAGCACGTCGCATTTCTTCTGTGCTTCGAGATGCGCGAGAATCAATGCCACCGTCTGAGGGTGCTCGTTCATCAGAAAGTTGGAGAGCGTACGGGAATCGACGAGCTCGAGCGCCTCGAGCGTCCGACTGCCCTCGACGACCGAGAGCTGCCCCAGCACTGTCTTGGCGCGCTCTTCGCCCAAAGTATTGATGACAAAATCCCGGCCTGATCCGGTGCCGAAGATCAGGGAGTTCTCTTCGGCGATTTCGGTGTAAAAATCCTCGAGCACGCGTTTGACGATGGGAATCGGCACCTTGTTGATATTCCCCATCACGCTGACCAGGCGCTTGACATCGTTATCCTTCATCTTGCCGAAAACCTGCGCCGTCACATTGGTCCCGAGCACGCTCAGGAGCAGCGCCGATCTCTCAAGGCCGGACATCTCTTCGTAATTTTCAAACGCCATGAACCCCGTCCTCCACGCGTCAAGCCGCTGCCAAAACCGATGTGATCCCTACCCCCAACCGCCCCGTCAAGCCGTCTTGGGCTTGCCTCCGCCGCCACCTTCCTGGTCGCCGGAATTCTTCTCCGCATGCACCCAGTCCCGCAGGATGAGCGCCGCCTTGTGGGGATTGGAGTCGACCAGTGATATGATCTTTTCCTTGATCATCTCGCCTTCGACTTTCTCCGGATCGATCTGTTCCGGCAGGACCGGCACCGCTTCTTCCATGCCCGGCAGGGTCGCGTTCTTTTGCAAGCGCTCGAGTTCCTCGATCGTCTGCGGGAGGAACGAATCCACGCTGTCGATGGTGTTGTCGGTGACCCACTTGATGAACGGACGGACCACGAGGAAGAAGAACAGCAGGATAAGCATCCCCACAAGTCCGTAGGTGATGAGATTGCGCGTGTAGACCTTGCGCTCCTGCTCGCGCAACTGAGCCTCCGCGTCGTCGAAGTCGACGCGGGTGAACTCCATGTTCTTCACCTCGAGCGTATCACCGCGGGCCTTGTCGACTCCGGCCGCAGTCATCACGATCGCTTCAAACTCCTTGAGCTTCTCGGCCGGCCAGGCCTCGACCTTGGTCTGCACTACGCCATCCGCTCCGGCAGATTTGATCGTTTTCCCATCCACGACCACCGCTACCGAAAGCTTTTTGATCCCACCCGCGGATTTGTTGGTCTTGCGGATGGTCTGGGGGACTTCGTAATTCACGACCTCGGCATTGGTCTTGGTATCACTTCTCACTTGTGCAACGGTCGTCCCGGTCGGCTGTGGCAGATTGGTCGCCGCCCCGGCGGCACCGGAGGGCCCCGGACGAGAACCTTCCATGGTCTTGTTGTCCTTCTGCACGGAGCGGATCGCCGCTCCTTCCTGATCATAAGTCGTCTGAGTCTCGGAAGTCTGATTGAAATCAATATCAGCACTCACGCGCGCCACGACCCGACCGTCCCCCACCACGCGGGCAAGCATCTCTTCGATCCGCTTTTCAAGATCGCCTTCCACCTTTTGGCGATAATCAAGCTGAGTGGCGGTGGCGGCCGCCAACGGATCACTCGTGTTGCGCGAGAGCATGCGGCCCTGCGAATCCATGATCGCGACATCCGCGATGTCCATTCCTTCCACCCCGCGCGCGACGAGGTTGCTGATCCCGAAAATCTGCTTTTCGTTGAGCTGCACGCCGCCTTCGAGGTCGACCACCACCGATGCGGTTGGCCGTTTCTGATCCTCCACGAAGGCGCTCTTCTGGGGTATCGCCAGATGCACGCGCGAACGCCGCACGCCCCGGATGGTGTTGATCGAACGAATCAGTTCGCCTTCCAATGCCCGCTTTTGATTGATTTTCTGAACAAAACTCGTCTGCCCGAGCGAGGACTTGTCGAAAATTTCGTAGCCGGGAGTGCTGGAATTGATGGTGCCGCCCGCGGCAAGCTCGAGCCTGAGATCGTAAACGCTCTCGGGCGGAACGGATATATTCCGGCCCGTATCGTCGATCTGGTAGGGAATCCGTTTTTCACGGAGAACCCTCATGACATTTGCAGCATCCTCGGGGTTGAGATTGCTCATCAGCGGCTGATAGGTCTGCCTTCCCGCCGAAGCAAACAGGAGCACCATCGCCGCGACGACCGCAAGCCCGGTGCCCACCACCGCGATACGACGGACGGGACTCAGGGCCGTAAAGAAATCCGATATCTGTTTGAAAATTTTCTGAAAATAAGCCGACACGCGAGGAATTCCTTTCCTTCTTCGGTCACACCTTCGACCGGGCGCCCAGGCTTCCTGCCGGAACGACCCTCAGCCACTGCTCACGAAAACAAAATCAAACCTGCATCCTCATGATCTCCCGGTAGGCGTCGAGCACCTTGTTCCGCACCTGCATCATGAGTTTGAGCGAGGAGTCCGCCCGTTCGATGGCAAGCATGGTCTCATGGATGTTCTTGCTGCGACCGGCGACGAGCTCCTTGATGGCGTGATCCGCCTGAACCTGATCCTGATTCACGCCATCCACGGCTTTTTGCAGCACATCCATGAATCCTTTTCCGGCTTCCGCCACGTTGGCGTTGCCGGTCCCGACTGCGGGCACGTCCATGCCCTGCCGCTGCATCTCGCGCAGGACACGGGCTTCCGCCCCGGAGCCCACCCGCATTTCGTCCGACCCGGCCCCCTCGATGGACCGAGCAAGCCCGTTGATTTCCGGAGACGCGAAGCCTGATATACCCGGCACACCCGCCATCGCCTATTCCTCCCCGGCCTTAACGGCCGATCTCCAGTGCTTTGGCGGCCATGTTTTTGGCCGAGTTGAGAGCCGTGATATTGGCTTCATAGGAGCGCTGGGCGCTGATCATGTTGGCCATTTCTTCGACCGGATTGACGTTGGGCATGGCGACGTAACCATCCGCGTTGGCGTGCGGGTGCGACGGGTTATAGACCAGACGGGGTGGCGACTGATCCTGCACCACCTCCTGCACCACGACTCCCTGGACGTCCTCGTCCATTTTGTCAGCGAGAATCTCACCAAAACTCTCCCGGTCGGTGACAGCGGCAAAGACGGCGTCTTTGCGCTTGTAGGGACCGCCCTCCTCGGTCTGCGTGGTTTCGGAGTTGGCGATATTGCTCGAGATCGTGTTCATGCGCTTGGTCTGCGCATCGAGTCCGCTTGCGCTCACGCGCATCGATGAAAAGAAATCCATGGATTACCTTCCTCCCCCGCCACCTTCGCCGATGGCGTACTTGAGCATTCCAAGCTTTTTCTTGATCATTTCGACGGAAGCATCATAGAGCAGCTGGTTTTCCGCCAATTTTGCCATCTCGGCGGATCGGTCCACCGTGTTGCCATCCAGGGATTCGATCCCATTGGGATCATCATAAATTTCGGGATTGACCGGATCCGTGGGCTCGCGGGCGATATGCCCCGGTGCCGTTGCCTCGGGTCTGAGACCGTCGCCCACTCCGAGCGCCTCGCGCAGCGCACCCTCGAACTCCATCGACTTGGCTTTGTAGCCGGGGGTGTCCGCATTGGCGATATTGGAAGAGATCACATTCTGATTCATGAGGCGCAGGTTCATCGAGGTGTTGAGTGCGCCAATGATGGGATCGAATCCGGAACTCACTGAAACCTCCCTGAAAAGATCAATCTCACCGCTCTTTCATTCTGCCGCACGGAAGCCCGGAAAAATCCTCCGAGCCGCAGAAAATTCCCAGCGTCGGTCATTTCTCCGGTCCATTCCTGCCGGGTTCGAAATCCACCCGGCAGGAATTTCCGGTCACCGAGAATTTCAGGCGTGAATTCCCATCTGACGGTATTCCGCGAGTTTGTTGCGAAGCGTGCGGATGGAAATTGCAAGCGCCTTTGCCGTGTGGGTCCGGTTTCCGCTGAAATGCTTGAGTGCGGCCAGAATCACATAGCGTTCGATATCACCCAGGGTCGTTCCGGGAGTCCACACTCCGGGAGGAGGCGTGGCGGCCTTCTGCGCCTGGGTCTGCGCACCCGCTTCCTCCACACGCGAGAGGTGAATATCGGAAGTTTCTATGACACCACTGCGTGCGGTCAGCACCGCGCGTTCGATGACGTGCTCGAGCTCGCGGATGTTGCCCGGCCACCGGTGCGAATCCAAGAGCGCGATCGCCGCGTCGCTGATCCCCCCCACCGAGCGACTGTTCCGCGAGGAGTAGGTCTTGAGAAAGTGATTCGAAAGGATACGGACATCCCCGATACGCTCACGCAGCGGGGGCAGGGTCAGGTTGACTCCATTGAGACGGTAGAACAGATCCTTGCGGAAGCTCCCGTCACGGACGCAGTCCTCGAGGTTGCGATTGCTGGTGGCGATGATGCGCACGTCAACCGGAACCGGCCTGCGCCCGCCGATTCGATCCACCTCACCCTCCTGAATCACACGAAGGAGCTTGGACTGAAGCCGGCTATCCATTTCTGATATTTCATCGAGCAGAATGGTGCCGCCATTCGCAAATTCAAACTTTCCGGCTTTCGCAGTGACCGCTCCGGTGAAAGCACCGCGCTCGTAACCGAAAAGCTCGCTCTCGAGCAGGTTTTCAGGAATGGCGGCGCAATTGATGGCGACGAAAGGCTTGCCCGCCCGCGTGCTGGCCTCATGAATCAGGGCGGCCATGACTTCCTTGCCGGTGCCGCTTTCGCCTTGGATCAGCACGGTCGCTTTGCTGGCCGCCACCGTGCGCGCGAGATTCTTGAGCTCCATCATGCGACGGTCTCCCGTCAGAAGCTCGTTGGCTTTGGCACTCCCCGCCTGTGCGATTGCGTTGGATATCACCGGCGTTGTCTGGCCCTGACGCGAGTCCTGCAGCACTTCGCTCCCGAGTCCCGCCCCCTGAATCACCGGATGCACCGACTGACCACTGGCCTGTCCATTCAAGCTCATCGTACTCATGCTCATTCCGCCCTCCCTGGCAGTTTTCTGGAACCTTCCGGGTTCCGGTTCAGGAACGCAGTTTCCATCCCCAGACTCAGGGACTCCTGCGCCAACTTCTTCCAAGTCTCATCTTTGGACCTTTTGACGATCTCCTGCAGCTCGGTACGCGCCAGATCGAGCTTCTCGCGCCCGCCCATCCTGGCAAGCACACGTGCTCTCTCGTAGCGGTAGGGGCCGGCCAATGCCGCCTCCCCGTTCTCCGCCGCCGGTTTCTCGACAATCGATATCAGTTTTCGCCACGCCTCATCCGCTTCCGCCCACTTCTCGAGCCGGGTCAGAATAAGCGCCTCGTTTCTCAGGGCATCCTCGTGCGCCGGAACCGGACCGGCGCCGAGTGACGACGCCACGCCGGTACCTGCGGGCGCTACGGCCGGCAGACGCGCGGGCGCCCCCTCCTCGAGCTGAAGCGCGATATTTCTCCAGGTCGCCACCGCGGCAAGGTGATCGCCGCTTTTTTCCTGGAGGCGCGCGATCCACGCCTCGATCCGGAGCGACTCCCCGGGCAGCGCTCCCTCCGAAGGAGGCAGAAGCAGTCGGGCCTGGATCAACTCCGCCAAGGCCTCCTGCGTGGTACCGCTCTTTTCCCGCAGAATCGCCCTCATGATATGCGCACCATAGGCGCGTGGCGACTGTTCGGGGATCATGGCCAAAAACGCATCGAGAGTCCCCTTCTCGCGCCCCTGCTCGGTCATCCAGAGTGCGCGGGCCTCGAGCCACGCTTTATCGGCTTTCTCCAAAATCTCGTCGAGGCCCAGTCCTTGCGCGGATTTGCCCGCACCGCCAGCGGAAGCGATCTCCCGCCCGGCCACCTGCGTCTGTGCATCCAGGCGATGGTATTGGTCAACCAGCGTGCTTGCGAGTCTGCCCATGCCGAGCTCGGTCGCGGCTTCCGAAAGCCTGAGCAGATAGTCGGGATTGACCGTGTCTTCGCGATAACCACGGATCAGCGGAAAATCCCGGATCTTGTCCTGATGAAATTTGAGCGCCTCGTACTTGCGACCCGCCGCCAGATGATCGAGCACGGTGCGCCGGAAAAGCGAACGCAACATCCCGAGGATCAGGCGCCGGGGCTCGGTCGGAACGCCTCCTTCGACGCTCTTGATGGCGACATCGATCGCGGTGCCGTGATCGCCCAATGATATCAAGGAGCGTACCTGCGCAAGCGCCAGATGATCCTTCCAGCGCTCCATCTGGAGCTCGCCCCCCCCGTCAAACGTGGCGAGCTCCCGCACGAAAAACTCCCGCCCCGTGGCCGAATCGAATCCCGCATGATCGCCACAGGGAAGGAGCCGGAGCCTTGCCAGTTGGGCCCCCGGACTCGTGGGATATCGATTGATGGTCTCCATGAACCGGTCGCGTGCCCGGCTCTGCGAGTCCGCATCCGCTTTTCGCGCCAAGGCCTCGCCCAACCGGTAAGTCGCCCTCCATCCGGCGGAATGCGCTGGAAAAAGTGCGAGAAATTCCGAGTAGGCCTCCGCCGCCCGATCCACCTGGCCGAGCCAGTAGAAGGACTCGGCGCGATTGAGGTGGATGGCCGGGAACACCCGGGTCTCTTCCGGAAAAAGATTCATCGCCTGGTAGTAAGAAGCGAGCGATCGCTCGTACTGCCGCCGCCGGTAGAACAGATCCCCGACGCGGACCGCGCCTTCCACCCGCTCCTTGCGCTCCGGAGCATTCTGGGCGACCCATTGATATTCCTTGGCCGCGCGTTCGGTCTGACGGAGTTCATCCAGATTGCGCGCCGCCATCAGATGGAACACCCAGGCTTTGGGATGCTCGGGATGATATCGAATCAGCCACATCCAGTTCTCGAGCGCGATCAGCGGAGCGCCGGCCTTCTGCGTCTCCAGGGCGGTATACAGCGCCGAACGCAGCGCCGCCTGCGAATCCGGCGAATTGCGGCGGATCTCATCGAAACCCTGCTGCGCTTCCTGGTTCATTCCAAGCGCGAGCTGGGCACTTGACTTCAGAAACTGCATCTCGCGGCGGTAGCGGGAGGTCGGAAAATCCTTCTCGAAAAACTCGATCGTGCGCAGGGCGAGTCCGTGTTTCTTTTCGCGATGGAGGCGGAGCGCAAGCCGGAGGTGCGCGCCATCTTTCTCTCCATCATCCGGACGTACCCAGTCGTAGTCATCTTCGGGACGGTTCTGAATGATATGCTTTGCGAGTTCGAAAGAATCCTGGACCGGCATGAACTCCAGGAACACATCGGACTTCTCGTCGAGCGGCGCCTGACAGAATTTGACGAGATTCTCTTCTTCGCGTCGCGCCGCTTCCCGTTGCTCCCGCCTCTCGTCCCGGGCCCGCGCATTGGCCTCGGCCTGCTTCCGCTCCTCACTCCGAGCGCGTTCGAGGTCGATTTTCTTCTGCTGAGCCACGGTCGGGCTGTCCTTGGTCCAGAAATCCAGGACCAGGCGAGCCGGAGCATTCTCCCGGTAATCAAAGTGTTCCATCACCGGCTTGGCCGGCGCCTGGTCGCCCTTGGGAAACTTCCAGCGCCCCTTGATCACGACACCGGCGGACGTCTCCGAAAGAGATATGCCACTCAAACGGGGGTCTGACAGTTTCGAGAACCGCGCACCCCAATCCTTCTCCCCGCCGAGCGGTGCGCCGAGGTCGCTCAAGAGCAGCCCTTTGAGCAGCAGCTCGAACCCTCCGGGCACATCCTTCCACGAGGTACCCACCCCTTCATCGATCCGGACTCTCAATCTGCTATGGGTTTTGAAGGAAAGCAGATCGATCGGATCCCCATCGGAAACGCCGCTTTCCGGCGTCTCGCCACGGAGGTAGTCCTCTCCCGCAATGATGCACGGCACGGCAGTCAGACTGCCGAACAGCACCGAAGCGAGTATGGAACAGAGAATCCGCCACCTGATCATTTCCGCGTGTCCCTCCTGGACCCTGGGATCATGATATTCCTGCGTCCTGATGCTTCCGGTTGGCGCTCGCGCTCCTCGCTCCCGCCCACCGCCGGACGCTCTACCCGGATGATAGAAGCAATATGGATGCCACACTCGGTAGCCTTTGCCCAAAACAGGCGAGTTCTACCGAGTCCTTACTTTCCTTGAGGAATTCCCTGCCGATTTGTTTTTGACACCCGCACTCCGACGTTCGCACCGTCACGAAACCGAACTCGGGCGTCAGGAAAGACGACGATTGTCGGCGGGCGTTTGACGGTTTAGCTTCATATAAGACATGCACAAATCTCACTCAGCCGTCATCACCTCCGTCCTCCGGACACTCCTTCTGCCCTTTTTGCTTCTGCCGGGATGCGCCACTTTCATTGGCTCGGATCGGCCGGTCGAAGAGAAGTCCCATCACTATCAGGTGGGCGATCTCTCCCGCATGGATGCGGACTGGGCGCGTGACCAGGAACGCGACCCTGAAAAGATTTCAGGTGCCGCCGCGGAAGCCGGAGATCCCGGTGCCGAATCGGCCCTGGCGGACCGCAGCTGGCGCTCTTCGCGTACCGGATCCATCATTTCCCTCAACACGATTTGCCGCCCCACCCACGCCTCGCTCGCCGTAAACGGCGCAACCCTGCGCGACCTCTCCCGCCAGCTTTTCCTGGGAATGGGTGACATCCGCCTGTCCGAGGAGAAAGATATAACAATCCAGGGCGTGCCCGCCCTGATGCGCACCGTGGAAGGATCCATTCAGGACCGCCCGGGCAAGGTCCGCACCGTCAAGATGCGCACGGTCAACCTCCTCCACGGGGAGTGCCTATTCGATATCATGCTGGTGGCCGCCCCCTCCCGGTTCCCCTCCGATGAGGCCGCCCTGCAAAAACTGCTCGACTCGCTGCGACTGCCGGCAGCGGAAAATCCCTGACGCCCGCAAGCCTAATTCACCGAAAAACCGAAGAGCTTCCGCTCGCACGATATCCGAAGGTGGCTTAAACTGAGGGGCATGCGTGATGGATCGACCCGGGCCCTTCAGACTGCGGACACGCCCCTCAACACCCTGAGCCTGCGCCTCGGAGTGCGAGCAGTGGCGGCGCTGCGCTTTGCCGGGGGTTTTGCCCGCCTGAGTACGGAAGTCTTTCGCGAACTGTTCCAGCGTCCGTGGTACCCCAGGCTGATCCTCGATCAGATGTATCAGATCGGGATCCAGTCCTTCCTGCTCGTTGCGGTCACCGGGCTTGCCACGGGCTCGGTCATGGCGCTCCAATTCGGTTTCGGGCTGGCCAAATTCGGTGGCAAGCTCTACGTTCCCAAGATCGTGGCGCTTTCCATGCTGCGCGAGATGGGTCCGGTATTCACGAGTCTGCTGGTTTCGGGCCGGATCAGCTCCGGTATTGCCGCCGAAGTGGCCTCCATGAAAGTCACCCAGCAGATCGATGCCATACGCGCCTTGGGCACGAGCCCCATCAAAAGGATCGTGATTCCGCGCCTGATCGCCTGCATGGTGATGCTGCCGCTTCTGACCCTGTTCGCCGACTATATCGGAATTTTCGGAGCTCTCCTGGTCTCCTCCACCGAACTCGGCATCACGAGCGAGTACTTCCTCACCAAGTCGATCGAGACCCTGCGCATGGCCGACTTGCTGACCGGAATGGCCAAGACCGTGGTCTTCGCCTATTTCATCGCGATCACCGCCTGCTGGAAGGGACTCAATACGGAGGGGGGCACGCTCGGAGTCGGAATCTCCACGACCTGGGTCGTCGTCACGAGCAGCATCTTCATCATGATCAGCGATTTCTTCCTGACCAAGCTCTTCATCGTGACGGTATATAACAAATGAAGCCATCCCCCACCCTGACCCAGCCTGAAATTGTCCTGAGCGTCCGAGACCTGCACAAGGCTTTCGGCGACAAGCAGGTGCACAAGGGCGTGAGCTTCGACCTCAGGAAGGGCGAACTTCTGGGGCTTTTCGGTGGTTCGGGCACGGGCAAAAGCGTGGTGCTCCGCTCGCTCATCGGCCTTGAAAAGCCGGATGCAGGCGCGATCGTCTTCGAGGGCAAAGATATCACCCAGCTCACCGAGGATGAACTGATCCCGATCCGGACCCGAATCTCCTATGTATTCCAAAACGGAGCGCTTTTTGATTCGCTGACGGTCGAGGAAAACCTGTCCTACCCGCTGCAGGAACACACCGACCTCACGCCGGATGAGATCCATGAGCGCGTCGAAAGGATGCTCGAACTCATCGACATGAAAGGATCCAACGATCTGCTGCCCGCCGAACTCTCGGGCGGGATGCAAAAACGGGCCGGACTTGCGCGGGCCATCATCCTCGACCCGGCCGTCATCCTGTTTGACGAACCCACGGCGGGCCTCGACCCCACCAATACGGCCAGACTCCTGGAGAACATACTCAAGCTCAAACAGCGTGGAATCACCGGGATCTTTGTCACGCATGATATTCCTGCCGCCCTCGAGATCGCCGATCGGATCGCGATCCTCCATCAGGGAGTGATCCACGCCATCGGACCCGCCGTCGAAATCCAGGCGTCCGCGGATCCGGTGGTTCACGCCTTTTTTTCGCAGCTGCACGAGGCAGCAGCCCCCGTAGTGAACACTTCCAAGGACAAGAAACATGGCCAAGAAGCTTCCTGAAGTCGAACTCAAGGTGGGCCTTTTTCTCTCGCTGGGAATCGCCCTCCTCTGCATGGCAATCCTCTTCCTGGGCGGAGCCGACTCGATCTTCACCCGCTACAACCGCTATTCGGTCCACTACCCGAGCGTCGAGGGACTGATGAGCGGTTCCAAAGTCATGCTCGGCGGTGTCAACGTGGGTGTCGTCAAGCGGGTGGAGTTTGATATTGCGACAAGTGATATCAGAGTCGATATTCAACTCAAACGCGAATACGGCCGGCTGATCAGGAGCGACACCACGGCCGAGATCGCAACCCTCGGGATGCTCGGCGACAAGTACATCTCGCTGACCGCCGGCACCCCCAATGGCACGGAGCTCTCCGATAACGCCGTGATCGCGGCTCGCGAGTCCCGGGACCTCTCGCAGTTCATCTCCAAAGGCGACAACCTCATGCTGATCACCACCCGACTCGCCACAAACCTCGACAAACTGATCCAGCGACTGGAAAACGGCAACCGCAGCGAGACCATTTTCAGCGGTCTTGCGGAGACCTCAAAAAACCTCGCGCAAGCGAGCGCACAGGTCAAAGGCGATATCGAAAAGGCGCAGCTGCGGGAGTCCCTCAAGCACCTGAATCAGATCCTGGCCAAGGTCAACAACGGCACCGGCACTTTGGGCGCGCTCGTAAACGACCCGGCCCTCTACTACGACGTTCGGGCCCTCATGGGCGGCGCCAATCGCAACCAACTGGTGCGCACCGTGGTGCGAAAGGCCGTGCGCGAAGCCGATGAGGCTGCAAGCGAGGAAGCCGTCCAGGCGGAAAAAACCAAGCCCGCCAAAAAACCCTGAAAACAGACCAAAAAAACCGGCTCTCACCTCGCAGTGAGAGCCGGTCGCTCAAGTCAGGGTTTCCTTCGATTCAATCGATCACTGATTGATATCGATATTGCCTTTTCCGGCACCGGGGATCGATGCGGCGTTGGCGATTGCGTCCATGTCATCCATCGTCGCTTGTGTTGCCGAAGCATTCGAAGAAGCGCCCACGGTGTCGTAGGCCGAAGCCCCCGTGGCACGATACGCCGAATCCATCTCACGTTTCTTGGAAGCCGGCACGATCATGCCGCGCTTGCGGAGTTTTTCCACCAACGTCGTGCGATTCATCATCAAGAGCTCGCTTGCGCGGTTCTTGTTGTTGTTCGTCCGAGCCAAGGCTTGATCGATCAGGTGGTTTTCAAACGCATCCACCACAGCCTTGAGGTCGAGCCCGTTGTTGGGCAGCACCATGCGAGGGAATTCCCACTCGCTCATGGCACCCGCTCCGGCCGGCTGACCTTCCGCAAATTTTTGGAAGATGCGGTGAGGCAGATCCCCGAGATCCACGGTGCCCTGACCCTTGAGGATCACGAGGCGCTCCATGAGGTTCTCGAGTTCGCGGACGTTGCCGGGCCAGTCATAGGCCATGAGCGCATCCAGAATCTGGCCGCTCGGAGCCTCGACCGTGTGGCCGGTCAGCTGATTGAACTGCTGCACGAAGTGATTGATCAGCAGCGGGATATCACTCTTGCGATCGCGGAGCGCCGGAATTTTGACCGGGATCACATTGAGGCGGTAGTAGAGGTCCTCGCGGAACTCGCGCTTGCGGGCGGCATCCTCGAGATCGCGATTGGTGGCGGCCACAATCCGCACATCCACTTCGATCGTCTTGGAGGAGCCGACAGGCTCGAACTGCCGGGTTTGGAGCACGCGGAGGAGCTTGACCTGCAAGTGCAGAGGCAACTCACCCACTTCGTCGAGGAAGAGAGTCCCACCGTGCGCCATTTCGAACCGGCCGAGGCGGTTTTGCGTGGCTCCCGTGAATGCGCCTTTCATGTGACCGAACAGCTCGGCTTCGAGCAGCTCGGCGGGAATCGCACCACAGTTCACGATGACCAGTGGTTTCTCCCGACGCTGGGAATTCTCGTGGATTGCACGGGCCACCAGCTCTTTGCCGGTGCCGCTCTCTCCGGTGATCAGAACGGTACTATCCGTCTGAGCCACCTTTTCCACGGTTTTGAAGATATCTTGTATGGCGAGACTCTCGCCGACCAGAGGCGACCGAATTGCGAGCATCAATGCTCCTCCCTTCACCCTTCCTTGAGTTGATCGATCGCGGGAATTCCAAATCGGGAGACTTTCCTGTTCCCCGGGGTTTTGACACCCGAAAAACCCGCTGCCTTTTTTCGAGCCTTTTGGAGGGTTCTCCGCGGGCTCAAAAAAAGGCTAAACACATTCTCCACGGCTGTCAAAAATTTTCCTCGAACGAAAAAAAAACGTCACTCCCGACGGAATATCATCGCTGGCGCGCTTCCTGCTTTCTCCGGTACCGGAGTGTGAATCATGAGCGATACCATCCGCCGCAGCCCCCGGCCCCACGTGAGTCAACCTGCTGATATTCTATATAAATCCGGCCTGCCTTCCGAACCAACCGCCCGGGAATCCGGCCCCCGAAAGGGCGATGAATTTGGACACCTGATCAGGGCCTGGTCAGGACTTGCACGGGCGGAGATCCTCGTGGGTTTCGGAACCCTGGTTGCCTTGGTGTCCGCCTGCCTGCCTCTCAATGACGTCAGTAAAATGCCGATCCGCTCGGTTGAACAGGCCCCCCTGAGTGTGAATGCGGAGGTCGGGGCGCTGAGCCCCCCCCTATTCGAGCAGGAAAAGATCAACTCACTCACGCTGGAAATTCAACCCATGGGAGCTGCTCAGTTGAGCCAGGAAGCTTACAATCACGTCAAAGATTTTCTGGTGCGCGAACTCGCCTGGGAGCCCGGTCAAGTTTCGATCACGGTCAATCCAAGCATATCCAACTACGAGGATCCCTACTCGGAACCGGGGCGGCTCTCGCTCCGCTGGGCACGGGAGGTTGAAAAACGAATTCGCAAGCGCAGACCCACGGGCAAGCAAGGCGCCCTGTTCCTCCTGATTTCGGATGCTCGATCCGTGGACCAGACCGATACCGCACGCCCCTTCGGACTCGCCCACCGCGCAACTTCTCTCATCTTGTATCACCCGGCGATCGCAGACGCATCCGGTGGAGAAGGCCAACCCCTGCGCTGGCGCCTCGAGGCCGCGGTCGTCGAGCATGAGCTCGGCCATCTGCTCGGACTCGTCAACACCGGTGGGCGCAAACCCCGGACAACTGATATTACAAAAGAGGAAATGTCCACCAGCGAAGCCCTCCACGAGGCAGCCGACTCACCCACCCACTGCGCCCATCAAAAGTGCCTCATGCATGCAAGCACGCTCGGGGCACTATCACTCGCCACCGAAAAAACGGCGGATCAGATGCCGGAACTCTGCGAGAAGTGCAGGGAGGCAATATCCCGCTTCAAAGCGAAGGAATGAGCACGAAAGCTCCATCCGGTGAAAACGCCCTCAAAATGCATCAATCAAGCGCTGCACCCAAAGCGCCGCGTGCTTGTCACCGCGAAACCCCAACCAAAGCAGGATCATGAGCCCAATGAATGCACCGGTACCCACAAAGGGCTTCCAAATACGACTTTTTCTGCGGCGGTAAAAAATGGCGAGCTCAGCGCAGACCAGGATGAGTCCGGCCCCCCAATAAGGGAAAAGATTGAGAAGTAAAACCATATTGGCTTTGTGCATCGTCCTCCAACCAGTGTGAGGCCGGAAGGAGTCCGCCTCAAGTCGGAACTACAAGGCAGCCCTGCTTCAACCAAAAAAAACCGCCACTGAAAGCGAGTGCTCCCGGTGGCGGTCTGAATGCCTGAATTGGCCTGATATCAATTCATCGCAGCTTGGAGAGCCTGCACCTGATCGGTTCTCTCCCAAGTAAACTCCGGCTCGGCCCGGCCAAAATGCCCGTAAGCCGCCGTCTTGGAATAGATCGGGCGCAACAGATCCAGGCTTTCGATGATACCGGCCGGACGCAGGAGGAATACCTTGCGAACTGCGGCTTCGATCTTGGCGAGGTCAGCTTTTTCGGTTCCGAACGCATTGACCATGACGCTGACCGGCTCGGCAACACCGATGGCGTAGGCCAATTGCACCAAGCAGCGATCCATGAGGCCTGCGGCCACGAGGTTCTTGGCCACATAACGACCCATGTAACAAGCCGAGCGATCCACTTTGGAAGGATCCTTGCCCGAGAAAGCGCCACCGCCGTGAGCACCGTGCCCGCCGTAGGTGTCGACGATGATTTTACGGCCCGTGAGACCGCAGTCCCCCATCGGTCCGCCGATCACGAAACGACCGGTCGGATTGATATAGAACTTGGTCTTGTTGTCGAGGAGGTTGGCAGGAATGGTCTTCTTGACGACTTCTTCGATCAGGGCTTCTTGAATCTGCTTATGGGTGACGGCTTCGTCGTGTTGCGAGCTCACGACCACAGCGTCCACGCGCTTGGCTTTGCCGTTCTCGTACTCGACGGTGACCTGAGTCTTGCCGTCCGGACGCAACCAGCCCAGAGTGCCGTCCTTGCGGACCTGCGAGAGGCGAAGCGCAAGCTTGTGGGACAGATCGATCGTGAGCGGCATGAGGCTTTCGGATTCGCGCACGGCGTATCCGAACATGATGCCTTGGTCGCCCGCGCCTTGTTCTTTCTGGTTATTGAGGCCCTGCCCCACGGTCACACCCTGAGAGATATCAGGGGACTGGCGATCGAGGGTGACCATCACGGCGCAGGTCTTGTGATCAAAGCCTTTGTCGGAGTGATCGTAGCCGATCTTCTTGATCGTCTCGCGGGCGATCTGCTGGTAGTCCACGCGGGCGTTGGTGGTGACCTCACCTGCCACAACGACGAGCCCCGTCGTGACGAGGGTTTCGCAGGCCACGCGGGAGCGGGGATCCTGAGTCAGAAGCGCATCCAGGACTGCATCGGAAACCTGGTCTGCAATTTTATCCGGATGCCCTTCGGTGACAGACTCGGACGTGAAAAGATAATGGTGGTTTGACATGAGAGTATCCTCCTGAGCGAAGGTTGATGGTTAGGATGACTAAAGAACACTTTCTTCGGGGACGGCAAGAGACTTGAAAAGTCGGTCGCTGCCGCCAACTCAGGCGCTTCCTTGAAGATCGGAAGCGGCACCCGAAGAAGAGACTCCGCTCGCTTTGAGCGAGAATCCCGGCAATAAAAAAGCCGGACTCCTTTTCATCTTCAAGAGTCCGGCCTTCAGAACTTGTAACTATTATTCCAAGTGGATTGGGAACTTCGGGGTCGTGCCCTTGTTCTGTTCCTTGCGCTTGCGGGCTTTCCCCTTGCGAGCTTGACGAACTTTACGGGCATTCCGCGTTTTTCCGGTACGTGACGACATGATATTAACCTCCAAAACAAAGCTTTAAAAGTCTCGCGAACATAGCCCTGAGTTGTTTTTAATGTCAACCCGGGAAAACACACTGCAATTCAAGGTTTTTACTCCACCCCAGGCCCTGTCCAAGCTTTGGGCATCTGCACGGTTTACCGCCCCCCCGCGCCCCGGGGCGCACCAAAATCCCGCAGAAAAACCTATAAAATAGGCCTTTTCTACTCAGGCACGGTCCCTGCTTCATTTCGCCCCGGGAGGGACTCATGGTCAGGAAAACCCCATGTTTTCGTTCAAAAAGGGTAAAAACCTTCGTCTTGGGGATTCTCAGTTCCCTGCTCATTCTCCCTGGGATGAGCCCGCGTGAGGCGCTCCAAGAGCGTGCCCCAGCCTCAGAACCCGTGTGCCACTGGGAAGCCGCCCACCTCTCTGACCCGGATGCGCCTGAGGGGCAAATCCAAGTCCCGGCTCTCGTTTGTGAAGATGCCGCTCGCAACGAGCTGACCCGCTTTGAGCCCGCGGAATTCCCCTGGGAAAAGACCCCACGCCCTCATGATTGCGCATTCCGGCCGGCCGAAATCATCACTCACGAGCTCGACCCGCAAGGGCGCCTCGCCACCCGCGTGATCGAGCCTGAGACCCCGGCTGCGATTCTGCACCTCAAAGAGGACCTCAAACGCCTTTCGCGCGGGGAAACGCCTGTTTGCCTGGCGCCGGAAAGAGCCTCAGTCATTCGCTCGGCACTCAACCCGCCTGCTCCGTCCCCGGCTCCGTCCCCGGCGCCTCAGGCTCCGCCCCGGGCGGCCCTCCGGAGGCTCGATGAACAGTTTGGAATCCGCCTCCGAGCGCTCGAAAAGGTCGCTTCCGCGGTCTGCGTCGTCGTCGATCATTCTGAATCCATGACGCCTCACCTGGAGACGGTCGTGTCTCTTTTCAAGCAGGCGCCCGTACCCGTGGGCGTGAATTGGACTTGGATCGACAGCTCGACGCCTCACTCCCGCACGTTGCAAAGGGTCCGCTCCAATTACCCGGGCGTGCTCGCCGAGCTTGGCACCCACCGCGAAGGCAGCTCCATCGAGCGAATCACCGAGAGCATCCGACTCTGCCATCAGGAGCTGCTCGCCCCCCCCGCGAACCGCCGGGAGGTCTGGGTGATATCGGACGAAGCGGATCTGCCGGAGGAGCCGCACCTTCGTCCCGACCATGTCCGACAACAACTCGAACGGGCTTCGATCGCCCTGCAGTTTCTAGATCCCCTCCATGAGCGATGCCCGACAGTGGCGCGCGCAGGACTCAAGGACTCGACCCGGGCTCAATGGCTCCGGGAGAGCGTCGCCCGCAGCGCGCGGCATGCCGGCCTCTGCTCGACCGAAATCGCCCGGGCCGCAAGCCTGGGCTACCTCGGGCGGGAGAGCTGGCAGGTGGTCACCCCGCTCCTCGAACACCTGGAACTCGAAGCCCGGACGATCACATTGATATCCGCACTGCGGGAACGGAATTCGGCCATTCCGCGGGCGCGAGCCCTGGCTCTCGCAGGCGCCATCGAAGCGCAGATGCAGCAGATCAGTCGAGCCGGTGATGACATGGGACTCGGCGGAACCGAACAGCAGGAGACGGAGGAGTCGAACCGCCAGTTGCTCAGGCAACTCAAGGGCGAACTTGCAGGTGCTTGGTGATCACCGGTAAGTTCGGGCGCACTATTGCTTGCTTCCGTCGGAGTCGAACTTGGAGACAAAGATATCCTTGAGGCCGTTCACGATCAGTCCTTCCAGATCTCCCGCGGTCTGCCCGGTGACGCAGACTTGCCCCGCGGAATCGAGCACGCGGAATCGAGAGCCAGACTCCGTCCCACCGTGTTTTTGAGATCAACACCGTACGGCCTCAACCAGAGCAAAGCACCGGTCGAGTCGAGCTTGGCCACGATATAGTTTTGCGAATTCGTGCAAGGGCTTTCGGCGTCGAAAAGACCTGTCGTCACTCCCGTCACATAAAGATTGCCGGAAGAGTCGCCCGTGATCTGCGTGCAGGAAGTGCTCCCGCCCGAGTCCAAGGTCTTGATCCAGTCCTGCGCCACATCGGTGTAAGGCCCGACGTTACCTTGAGGTTTCAGGGCCATGATGAAGCAAGCACTGCTTCCCACCAGTGGTTGCCCAGCGAGCGGCGCCGCAGTCGCCCCTGTGATATAGACTCGCGCTTCCGCATCCACGTGCAGCGAAACGGGATCGGTCGCGCCCAGCGCGCTGCCATATTGATGCAACCACGCGAACTGAGCCACGGTGGACTCGGTCACGATGGAGGCTCCGACCTGCGTACCCATTGGAAACAGGTGGTACTTGGCCAGGTAGATATCTTTGACTCCATGATTGGAATTCGAAGAGAGATCTCCCGTGGTGCTTCCCAGTACATGGAGATCATCGCCTTCGGCGATGTCATTTCCGGTTGCGAAGGCGATCCTCTTTCCAATCGTGACCGTGTTTGTCCGGATGGAGTCGGATTCAACCGTTGTCCATTTCACGTTGCCGGAACCGTCGAGTTTGGTCAGGAAACCGCCGGTCATATAGGTGGAGGCCTGATGGAGGGCGTTGTTTTGTCTTAAATCCGTTCCGTCGGACTCCGTATCGGTTTGGCCGACCACATAGATATTACCGAGAGGATCAGAAGTGACGCCATTGGGATAAAGCGAGGGCGAAGCGCTGTTTTTGGGGTTCGAGGGATTTGTGGGCGGAAGACTGAATGGCCTAAGCCAGGTCCTCTCTCCCAGAGCGGAGTAATGCCCCACGATCGCATCAACCGAGCCGATCCCGGAATTCCCGCCCCCCCCTCCCATGCCGTACCCGGTGACCTAGTAATCACCCGATGCGTTCGTCCCGCCGTCGGACAACTGCAGGAACCCGGTGCTGGCGGTCGCATCAAGCTATGTGATCCAGCTGATATCCCCTGCGCCATCCAACCGAGCAATGAAGCCGGCCGACTGCCCCGTGAGAACTCCGGACGAGTCCAAACTCCCGTCCCCACCCCCGATCAACATCAGGTTCCCCGAGCCATCGATCCATCTTTTGGCCGCGTCGAGGATCTTCCCCGAGACTCCGTAAAGATGAGTTCCGCTCCAATCCAGGGCCGAGTCGGTCGTCTCATTGTGCGAGCTGGACTCAGCGGAATCACTTGAGGCACTTTTTGTTTGGCAGGCAGGAAACAAGGCTGGGGTCAGGGCAGCAACCAGAGGCGTCAGTTTCTTGGCGACCATTCCTTCTTTTCGGTACCCTGACCAAAAAACTAAAAGTCGTCCGAGCAACAGCGAAATCCTGCACGGGCACGCACTAGTCCTCAGAGACACACGCGAGTGAAGAGATTTTCCAGTTCTTGGCGAAAAATCCCTCCGTGACGGAGGCACCCTTCTGTGGCGTAATGATCGTCGCACCATGTGCGTTGGGAAAAGTTTGGATCAGCTTGCGGGGGAAGAACCCGTCACCGTAGCCCGGGAGACCGGGGCGGCGTACCGAGTCTTGCGGGGTGGAAGGCAACAACCATCGCGAAGCGTAG
>Ga0172372_10003053_pt1 | contig 24935 bp, 23 predicted proteins | sample LakKiv5m_2_FD_114544 | JGI IMG/M metagenome (GOLD analysis project Ga0172372, IMG submission 114544) | Freshwater microbial communities from Kabuno Bay, South-Kivu, Congo - kab_092012_9.5m | ecosystem: Environmental > Aquatic > Freshwater > Lake | place: Democratic Republic of the Congo...
ACTTCCCCGAGTTGACGATGGTGATGATGCACGGCGGTGAGCCGTGGACGGAACTGGCGGTCAAGCTCATGCTCAAGTGGCCGGGCCTGCACTACATGACCAGTGCCTTCGCCCCGAAGCACTACCCGAAGGACATCATCAAGTACGCCAACAGTCGCGGCAGCGACAAGATCATGTACTGCGGGTACTTCCCGGCCGGACTGAGCCTCGAGCGTCAGTTCACCGATATGCCCAACGTGCCGTTCAACGACAACGTGTGGCCGAAGTTCCTGCGGGAGAACGCCATTCGAGTGTTCAAACTCGATCAGGACGTCTGACCGTGCAGATCGAGGCGGGCCAGGTCGCCGTCGTCACCGGTGCGGGCAGCGGCATCGGACGAGCCCTCGCCCTGCACGCCGCCGGACGTGCCATGCGCGTGGTGGTGGCCGATGTCGACCCGGTGCGTGTCGACGACACCGTCGCCGCCATCGGTCAGCTCGGGGCCGAGGCGATCGGTGTGCGCACCGACGTCTCGGTCGACGCCGAGGTGCAGCGACTGGCCGACGCCGCCTTCTCCGCTTTCGGGGCGGTGCATCTGCTCTGCAACAACGCCGGGGTGTTCTGCGGCGGACTGCTGTGGGAACGCACCGAGGCCGACTGGGACTGGGTGCTGGGCGTGAACGTGCGGGGCATCACCAGTGCCATCCGGGCCTTCGTGCCCCGCATGATCGACGCGGGCGAGCCCGGTCACATCGTGAACACGGCGTCGATGGGTGGACTGGTGACCGGCGCCTATTCGGGCCCGTACTACACGTCGAAGTTCGCGGCAGTGGGGCTCACCGACTGTCTGGCCCACGACCTGCGTGCCTCCGGTACGTCCATCGGGGCGTCGGTGCTGGTGCCGTCACTCGTGCACACCGACATCGGCGGTTCGGGTCGACACCGTCCCGAGCGCTTCGTCGACCGGTCACACCAACCGGGCGCCGACGTGGAGTTCGTGGAGCAGATGCTGACCTCGGCCTCCACCGAGGCGGGGATGCCGCCGACCGAGGTGGCCGATCTGGTGTTCGATGCGGTCGAGGCCGACCGGTTCTGGATCCCGACCAAGCCGAGTTACCACGATCAGATCCGTCAACGTCACGACGACATGCAGGACCTGACGCTGCCGCGCCCGCCGGTGCTCGACTGACGTTCCTTCAGGCGGCGAGGGTGCCGGCGAAGATCTGCCAGGCCAGTGCGCTCTTGGCCACGAGGCTGAGCACCAGGTACACCTTCTCGCCGTAGAGGTAGTCGGCGAAGCGACCCCGCTTGCGGTACTGCAACCACTGGTTCAGTGCGAAGCAGTTGAACAGGGCGAACAGCGAGATGACGATCCCGTAGACGAAGGGCGGCACGCCATCGGGATTGGCGGGTTCGCCGTTGATCATCGTGTTGTCGGTGGCGGCGGTGACCAGTGCGAACACGATGGCGATCCACGGCACGATGCCGGCGATGCAGCCGAAGGTGAAGGGCCACCACGTCACCTCGTCACGGCCGATGTTCACCTTCTCCATGACCAGACCGAACAGGATCATGGAGGCGTTCACGCCGAAGATGGCCATGAGGGCGTAGAGGTTGTTGATGCCGTTGAGGAGTGCGATCAGCAGGATCATGATCGAGGCGCTGATGGAGTACTCGACCCAACGGGCGATGTTGATGCTGCGCAGCAGATTCTGCTCGTACCAGTCCTTGATCCTCGGCGCGGCCATGAGCAGATGATCGGCGGCGGCCAGGAACAGGAACAGCGCGATGGCGATGGCGAAGCCGAAGTCGAAGAATGTTCGACTCACCGACAGTGAACCCGGTGCTCCCGGCGGCCCGGTCTGCACGGTGGCGACGATGGCGATGGAGAAGCTCGTGCTCAGCGCCAGGATGGCGATGCCCTGCACGAGGTGCACCACCCCGACGCCGACGTTCCAGGTGCGGAGATTGCGGAGACGTGCCGTGGTGTCGGTCATGGCCGCAGTCTATGGAGGCGAAGCGCCGCGGCCGGGGACGGGATGTGGATCAGTGCGAGTGTGACGAACACGTCGTCGCACCGTGACCCTCACTGCCGGTGAACGGACCGCAGGCCTGATCCTCCAGCCATACGTGCATCATCGGCGGGACGAGCCTGACGTGCGAGCCGGCCGGACAACCGCCGTTCTTGGCGAACGACACGAAGTGCCAACGAGCCGTGTTGCTGAAGCAGATGGGATCGTGAACGTGCCAGGTGGTCAGTTCGCCGGCGATGTCGGGCACGTCGGCCATGGTCTTGCCCGGTTCGAGCAGGTACATGGCGCCGATGGTCCGACCACTGGCGATGTGGACCATGAACGTCTCGACACGCGTCGGATCGAGCTCCCGACCGTCGTTGGTGAAGGCGTCCTTCGTCCAGTGGGACATGCCGTAGCTCGAGTCGCCCGACGACACGTAGCCGGCGGCAGTGAGCGCGGCCGAGTTCGGGAGCGCAGCGATCGCCGCCCGGGTGCGATCACGCAGGGTCCGCGCCGCCTGCTGCTGGGCGGGGCTCAGGCGGGGATCGTCGACCGACACGATCGGGCCGGTGGGCGCCGTTCCTCCGGTGTGACCGGAGTCCGTGTGGCCGCTGTCGGCACTGCCGTGGTCGTGACCATCCGACGTTCCCGGCGTGGTACCGGCCACCACGGCATGGAGGTGTGCTGCGTCACCACCGACCGAGTCGGTGTGGACATGGGCATCTCCGTGCGCTTCTCCGTGCACCCCATCGGCGGCGACACCGATGCCATGATCGTGGGGAAGGGCCTCGGGATCATCGGTGACCATCATCCGGTCGGTGCCCGTGCGTGCCGCAGTGGGCGTCAGCGGCGCGGTCTGGACGGCCAGGACCACGATGAACGAGGCGACGGCCAGCGCGGCGGTGGGAAAGAGGAGTCGACGGCTCCATGTCGAACACGCCGACCATGTCGACGATGTCGACGATGTCGACGATGCCAACGATGTCGACCTCGCTACCCGCTCCCGGAGTGACATGTCCGCAGTTTCCCACTCCGAGCCCGCCGTGTCCCGGCGGGGTGGTTCGACGGTCGGACGCACCGATGGCCGGACGCGCCGACGGCGCCCCGCAGGGCGCCGTCGACTCGTTCGTGGGTTCCGGATCAGGTTCCGGATCAGGCGCCGGCGAGACCGCAGGCCTGCGCAGCCTGCTTGGCCTGGGCGATCCACGCCTGACGAGCAGCCGCATCCATCGGACGCTGCGGACGGGTCAGCCCGCTGTCCTTCATGCACGCCTTCTGCTCGGGCGTGAGCGAGCCGAGGCGCGACTTCAGTTCGTCGACGCGGGCCCGAGCCGGACGCTCGGGAAGGGTGATGCCGCAGGTGTCGGCCGCAGTGCGCAACGTGGTGATGGCCTCACGACGCTGCTCGGGGGACAGACGACCCTCGGGCTTGGCCACGCCATTGGCCTGCAGGCACGCCTTCTGCTCGTCGGTGAGCGACTTCAGGAACGAACCGCGACCCTGGGACGCGGCCGCCACCTGATCGGTGGTCTGGGCGCCGGCCACCGAGGTGACTCCGACGATCCCGGCGATGCCCGTCACGCCGATGACGCCGGCGGCGACGAGTGTGCGGACCTTGGTGAGCTTCATGGTGACTCCTCGTTTCTCCATCGGTGGTTCCGATGTCTCGATGTGCGGATTCGGGGGGACGGACCCGGGGGACCGCATCCGGATCAGGCGAACCGGATGCTGCTCATCATGCGAACCGAGTCTCGAGCGATGGCCAACGTAACCTTCGAATTCGCTGGAGAGCCCGGTCTCCAGCCAGTCTCAAGATTCCCTGAAGGTTCGCCTCAGCACTCCCCGTCAGGCTGCGCCCATGGCTCCGATCCCCGCCCCCAAGGTCCTCGTCGTCGACGACGAGGAGAACATCTCGTTCCTGGTCTCCTCCGCGTTGAAGCTCGACGGGTGCGAGGTGCGGACGGCGGCCAGCGGTCGCGAGGCGGTGACCGAGACCGAGCGCTTCGCCCCCGATGCCATCGTCCTCGACGTGATGCTGCCCGACTTCGACGGGTTCGACGTGTTGCGACGCGTGCGCAACGCCGGATGTCAGGCGCCGGTGCTGTTCTTGACCGCACGAGACGGCACGGACGACAAGGTGCTCGGGCTCACCTCCGGAGGCGACGACTACATCGTGAAGCCCTTCGTGCTCGAGGAACTCGTCGCCCGCGTGCAGGTGGCGCTTCGGCGTCGCGGGGCGTCGCCGTTGTCGAGTCGACTGCAGGTGCACGATCTCGTGCTCGACGACGACGCCCATCGCGTGTGGCGCAGTGATACCGAGGTGCACCTGTCGGCCACCGAGTACCGACTGCTGCACTGTCTGATGGCCAATGCCGGGCGGGCGGTGACGCGGGCCCAGATCCTCGATCACGTCTGGCAGTACGACTTCGACGGCGAGTCGTCGATCATCGAATCGTTCATGTCGAACCTGCGCAAGAAGGTCGACGCCACCGAGCCCAAGCTGATCCACACCGTGCGCGGTGTCGGCTACAGCATCCGCGAGCCATGACGCTGCGGGCGCGGCTCGTCGCCGCTTTCATCGCCGTGATCGTGCTGTTGGGCGTGAGCGACATCGCCGTCGTCCTCGTCGAGCGTTCGTACCTGCGCGAGCAGGTCGACAGCGAGATCGAGAGAGTGACACGGGCGGCCGGACCGATCATCGCCCGGCTGTCGCAGAATCGGAACGCGGTGGTGTCGGCCGAGTTCTCGCAGTACTACATCGGTCGCATCGGAGCCGACGGTCGACTGCAGACGCTGGTGGCCCCGGCGGCCGACCCGAACCTCGTGCCCCGGGTGGAGCAACCACCCGACTTCGGGTCGCCGCGCACCGTGACCAGTGAGTCGGGTGACGCGTCGCGGGTGCGGATCGTCGAGCGACGACTGGCCGACGGGTCCATCGCCGTGGTGGGCCGATCACTCGAACCCGTGGAGTCGGCCATCCGTCGGCTGGTGGTGACCGAGGCGATCGCCTCGCTCGTCGTGCTGGCCCTGTTCGCCCTCATCGTGTTCTGGGTGGTGCGACTCGGACTGCGACCCATCCGGCGCATGACCGAGACCGCCGATGCCATCACCGCCGGTGCCACCGACGTGCGCGTGGATGTCGAACACGACGGTACCGAGGCAGCGCGGTTGGGCCAGGCGTTCAACAGCATGCTCGATGCCCGTCAGGCCTCGGAGGAACGTCTGCGCCAGTTCGTCGCCGACGCGTCGCACGAGTTGCGCACGCCGCTCACCACCCTGCGCGGGTACACCTCGCTCTACGAATCCGGCGGCTTCCCCGATCAAGCGTCTCTCGACGACGGCATGCGGCGCATCGGCCAGGAGGCGGCCCGCATGGGCCGGATCGTCGACGACTTGTTGCTGTTGGCGAGACTCGACGAGCACGGCCCGGCCCTGCCGACCCGCGTCGAGGTGGCGCCGGTGCTGCGTGATCTGGCCTCTGACGTGTCGGTGGTGCAGCCGGCGCGACCCGTCGCCGTCGACTGCGCCGAGTCCGTGGCCGTCATGATCGACCGCGATCATCTGGTGCAGACCCTGTCGGCTCTCACCACCAACGCCATGCGCCACACCGACGACAACGTCGAGGTCCGTCTGCGCGCCGCCCTCGTCGACGGAAAGGTCCGCTTCGAGGTCACCGACCGCGGACCGGGCATCGCCGAGACGGACGTGCCCCACTTGTTCGACCGCTTCTATCGATCCGACCGGGCGCGCTCACGGGCCACCGGCGGCAACGGACTGGGTCTGGCCGTGGTGGCCTCGATCGTCACGTCCAATGGCGGGACCTACGGAGTGATCACCGCCGAGGGACTGGGCTCCACGTTCTGGTTCGAGTTGCCGTCGGCGCCCTGAGTCGGCCCCCGGTGTCACCACTCGGCGTCACCACTCGGCGTCACCATACGGCGTCGAACATCACCGTGGCCACCACCAGCGTCTCGTCACCGAGCGCCGTCCAGCGATGGTCGGTGCCGCGCTGCACGATCACATCGCCCGGTCCCGCATCGGTGGTGATGCCCCCGGGGAGATCCAGGCGGACCCGTCCACGCAGCACGATGTCGAGATCGATCGTGCGGGTGCGATGCCATCCGGCGTCGCTGGGTGGCGCCGGCTCCAGCGTCCACTGCCGGAACCACGCGCCCCCCGCTGTCGGTTCGAGTGCCCACGGCCCGTCCGGGTCGCCGCCCTGCGCAGCGCGGCGCAGTGGTCCACCCGTGTGCCACATGTCGGTCATGGTGAATCCACCGTTGGCCAGATGTACCTCGGCGGCACCGTCGAGCACAGGAGCACCCGTGATCACCCTCCGCACCGGCGCGTCGCCGGTGGAGTGGACGCGCACCGATCCATCGACGGGCGAGACCGTGGGATCGGGACGCAGCATGGCCACGAAGTAGGTCCACCCGTGCTCGTCGGCCGGTCGCCAGCGATGTCGCGTGCCGCGCTGCACCACGTACTCACCGGGACCGATCACCCGTTCGCCGTCGTCGAGTCCGAGCACGACCGATCCGTCGAGGACGACCATGAAGTCGAGGGTGTCGGTGGCGTGCATGCCCGGCGTCGACGGATCGTCACCGTCCACTCTCAACCACGTCGAGTCCAGATCGGCACCATCCGGGATCCCGGGCATGCGGATGATTCGGGCACTGGCGCCCCCGGGCGGCGGTTCGAGGGGGAATCCGGGTGTCGTGCGATCGCACGGGTCGCCGACGGTGCGGTGGCCGCGCTCGGACCACCACACCTCCGACACCGCCACCGGGCCGATGTCGAGGGAGTTCGGGGCCGGTCCGTCGGACTCGAGCACGTCGATACCGTCGACGATGCCGGTCACCACCCGTCGTGTCGGTGTCATCGGCCGAGACTAGAGCGACATCTCCGGACCGTTCCTGCCATGCTGTGCCCCTCGAAGGGGAGGGTCAGCATGCGAGTTCAACGTCGTCGTGCCGCACTCGGTCTGGTGGTGGTCGTGCTCTCGGGCATGGTCCTCGCCTCGTGCTCGTCGAGTGGATCGTCCGCACCGCCGCCGCGGACGTGGTCCGGTCCGGTGGCCGAGGTGAAGGTCTCCGGCCCGGTGACCGGCGGCAAGGGGTCGGTGGTGCTGGCGCCGTCGCCGCCCGAACCCGGTCAGGCGCCGACCGTGTTCGATCTGGCGTCGGTGGGCTACACCGAGTCGGAGTACTTCCTGTCGGGCACGGCCACCGCCTACACGTCCGATCAGCCGCTGACCACCGACGGCGTGTGGACGGTCAAGCCGGCCGGCACCGCGCCTTACGTGAACCGGGTGGTGGTGCGTCGACCCGCCAACTCCGCCGACTTCAACGGCACCGTGCTGGTCGAGTGGCTGAACGTCACCGGCGGACTCGACGCCGCTCCCGACTGGACGTACCTCGCGCCCGAGATCATCCGCTCCGGCTACGCGTGGGTCGGCGTGTCGGCCCAGCGCGTGGGCATCGAGGGCGGTGGCATGAACCTCGGTGTGGATCGCGTGCTCAAGTCGTTCGATCCGGCCCGGTACGGCTCGCTCACCCATCCGGGTGACAACTACTCCTACGACATGTTCAGCCAGGCCGGCGCAGCGGTGTGGCGCGACTCCAAGACGCTGCTCGGCGATCTCGACGTGCGCAATGTCGTGGCCATCGGCGAATCGCAGTCCGCTGGTCGTCTGACGACCTACGTGAACGCCGTCTCCATGAACGATCAGGTCTTCGACGGTTACTTCATCCACAGTCGTAGTGGTTCGGCGGCTGCGTTGTCGGCTGATCCGCTGCCGGCCGTGGCGGCGCCGCTGGGCACGCAGATCCGCGCCGATCTCGGTCGACCGGTACTCGTGTTCAGTGCCGAGACCGATGTCGCCGGTGCGCGCGGCTACGGCAAGGCCCGTCAGCCCGAGACCGACACGTTCAGGGCGTGGGAACCGGCCGGTACCGCGCACGCCGACTACTACAACCTCGGCGGTGGTGGCTTCGACACCGGCGACGGGAAGAACGACATCGTCTACTACTCGACGCAGTTGAACCCGCCGAACAACGTCTACAACAACCTCATCACCTGCGCGGCGGGCATCAACACCGGTCCCCACACCTATGTACTGCGCACGGCGCTGCGGACCTTCAACGCCTGGGTCGTCGATGGCAAGGTGCCGCCCTCGCAACCGCAGTTGAAGCTCGACGCCACCGGCAACGGGTACGAGGTCGACGAGCTGGGCATCGCCAAGGGCGGCATCCGCACGCCGCATGTCGATGTGCCGATCGCCGTGCTCACCGGACTCGGCCAGAAGGGTCAGGCGCTGTGCTCGTTGTTCGGCGGCACCGTGCCGTTGACCAACGACGTGCTGGCGGCGCGCTACGGCACCCACGACGGATTCGTGGCCAAGTTCTCCGAGTCGGCCAAGGCGGCGGTGGCCGCCAACGCGATCCTGGCCGACGACATGGAGCATCTCATCGAGGCGGCCAAGGCCGCCAAGGTCCTGCGCTGAACGGCCGGAGGGAACGGACATGGATTTCTTCGAAGCGACCATGAAGATCGGTCAGGCGACCGAACTCGATCTCGAGACGGCCGAGTTGCTCATCCGGGTCGAGAACAGCGGTGACGTGCTCTACGGCGCGTTGGCCGACCGACTCGGCAACGAGGAAGCGGCCGAACTGCTGCGTCGCAACGGGCGCGAGGAGGTCGGGCACGCCCGTCGGATCATGAAGGTCCTGACCCTCAAGACCGGCCGCGAGTACGTGCCGCCGCCCGAGGTGCTGGAGAAGTTCACCATCGACCTGCCCGATTCGATCGACGCATCGGCCCTGCCGGCCATCGTCGAGGGGGAGCGCGCCGGGGACATCGGCTACCAGCGTTGGGCCGAGGCCGAGACCGATCCCGAGGTCATCGCCCTGCTCCTGCGCAACGGCCGGGAGGAGACCAAGCACGCCGAGCGGGTCCAGCAGGCCATCGAGATCCTCGCCGCCGCCGAGCGTTCCTGACCGACGGCACACGGCCGGCGCATCGTCGGGCAGACTGTTGGCCCACCGAGAACTCATCGGTCCCGATCCGGCCGGATCGGTTCCAGATCAGAAGAGGAATGCCGCCATGGTCATGACGATGATGCGCTTCAACTGCATCCAGCCCGGGCTGGAGCCCAACGAGATGGCCGATCGCTACAACGCCATGCTCGACATGGTGCAGGTGCTCGACGAACTCGGCGGAGGGTTCGTGTCGCTGGAGGAGCATCACGGCGCCGACAACGGCTGGAGCTCCTCGCCGTTGACCATGGCCGCCGCCATCCTCAGCCGCACCAAGAACGTGTCGGTCTCCATCTCGGCACTGTTGGTGCCGCTGCACGATCCGTTGCGCATCGCCGAGGACATCGCCGTCATCGACTTGATGTCGAAGGGGCGCCTCACCGTCATCGGTGGCATCGGCTACCGCCCCTCCGAGTACGCCGCCCACGGCAAGTCGTGGGAGGACCGGGGCAAGATCATGGACGAGTGCGTCGAGGTCATGCTCAAGGCATGGACCGGTGAGCCGTTCGAGTACCGGGGCACCACCGTGAAGGTGACACCGCTCTCGTTCACCCGGCCGCATCCGCCGTTCCTGCTCGGTGGCACGTCGAAGCCGGCGGCCCGTCGGGCGGCACGGTTCGGACTGCCCGTGATGTGGGCGGCACCGGTGCCCGAGGTCGAGGCCTACTACTACGAGAAGTGCGCCGAGTACGGCACGCAGGGCTTCGCCATGGCCCCGCCCGAGACCTTCCACCACACCTTCTTCGCCGAGGACGTCGATGGTGGGTGGGCGAAGATGGGTTCGCACCTGCTCCACGAGGCCACCGTGTACCACTCGTGGCAGACCCCGGACATCCGGTCGTCGGCCCACTCCTACGCATCGACGGTCGACGAACTGCGGTCCGAGGGCCTCTACCAGATCGTCTCGCCGGCCGAAGCGGTGGAGGAGGCCAAGGCGGCCGGTGACTTCGCCATGTTCTCGATGCATCCGCTGTGCGGTGGGATGCCCATCGAACTCGGGTGGAAGCAGATCGACCTGCTGCGCAACGAGATCCTCCCCGCCCTGGCCTGAGCCCATCTCCGACCCCACCTCGTCGGCGCGGTCCGCCCGACCGTTGTACCGTTCGCAGACTGACCGACACCGGGGGTACCGATGGCAACGAACAACTGGGGACGTTGGGGCGCGGAGGACGAGCGGGGAGCGCTCAACCATCTCACGCCCGAGGTGATCAAGGCCGCGGCTGCGTCGATCACGACCGGTCGCGTCTACAGCCTCGGCATCCCCATCCAGGGACAGGGTGTGCCGCTGCTCGACTACCGCGGTGTGCCCATGCGCCTCACCCTGCAGGACGGCACCGACGACGGCATGTATGCCAGTTACGGCGCCCAGCCCGGCACCGGCGCCCACGAGGACGTGCTGGTCATGGCCTCGCACACCACGTCGCACATGGATGCGCTCATCCATGTCTACGAGGACCACAAGCACTACAACGGCGTGCCCTTCGGTGAGATGCGCGCGCTCGGTGGCGCAGCGAAGCTCGGCATCGAGAAGGTCGGTGGCTTCGCGGCGCGCGGTGTGCTGCTCGACATGGTCGCCCACATGGGCGCCGATGGTTGGCTCACACCGGGCACGATGCTCACCGCCGCCGACCTGCAGGCTTGTGCGGCGGCGCAGGGCACCGAGGTGCGCGCCGGTGACGTGGTGCTCATCCGCACCGGTCACCTCGACATGTGGTGGGACAACCACGCCAAGGGAGAGCCCGAGGGGTTCGCTCAGGCCGGTATCGGTTCCGATGCCGCCGAGTGGCTGGCCTCGATGGATGTCACGGCCGTCGGGTCCGACAACGCGGCGGTCGAGGTCATTCCCTTCGACAACAACGACTTCCTGATCGTGCACAAGATCCTGCTGGTGCAGGCGGGTATCTACATGCTCGAGCACCTCGATCTGCGAGCGGCCGCAGCCGACGGCAGCTACGAAGGCATCATCGCCGTGGCGCCGCTGAAGGTGACCGGAGCCACCGGTTCGCCCATCAATCCCGTCTTCATCGCCTGACACACATCGATCGGGCGGTGCCGAGTCACCGACCCCCACACCGGAAGTTGGCTCCATGAGCACTCGGAGTACTCGTCCCGTTCGCGCCGTTCGGGTCATCCGCGTCGTCGCCGTCGCCGCCGTGTTGTCGGTGTTCGCCGTGGCCTGCGGGTCGTCGGGGAGTTCATCGACCTCCACGACCACGCCCACGATCCTGCCGGCCGCCGAGGCGGAGTTCGGGGTGGGCTTCCGGCAGTTGACCGTCAAGGACCCGGCCGGCGCGAGGGACCTGTCGGTCGACGTGTGGTACCCGGCGGCCAAGGGTGCGACCGGCAAGGCGGCGCGCTACGCCCTGCTGCCCACGGCCTACATCGATTCGAAGGTGGCCATCGCCGACATCTCCATCGCCACCGGTGCTCCTTATCCACTCATCGTGTACTCGCACGGAAGTGGTGGTCAGAAGTTCATCGCCTCGTTCCTCACCGAGGAACTCGCGGCGCAGGGCTTCGTCGTCATCGCCGCCAATCACACCGGCGACACGGCCATCGACCGTGCCACCAACACCTCCGTGGCGCCCGATCAGAACGACCTCAACCGGCCGGCCGATGTGTCGCGGTTGATCGACGACATGCTGGCCCGGACGAACTCCAGTGGTGACTTCTTCTCCGGCCGTGTCGACACCGAGCGCATCGGCGTCGTCGGTCACAGTTATGGCGGTTACACCTCCATCGCCACTGTGGCCGGGCACACCACTCCGCTCGGATCGGTGAAGCCCGACTCCCGGGTGAAGGCGATCGTCGCCCAGGCGCCGTACACCCTGCGGCTCACCCCGGCGGAGTTGGCGGCCGACAAGGTCCCCACGATGCTCATCGCCGGCACCAAGGACATCACCACGCCGACGAACACCAATGCGATGGTGGCCTTCGGGGCCATCACCGGTCCGCCGGTGGTGCTGGCCGAGATCACCGGTGCCGCCCATCAAGCGTTCACCGATGTGTGCACCTACCTCGATCAGATTCCCAAGCTGCCCGATGCGCCGGCCTTCGTCATCACCACTGTGCAGGCGCAGGCCAAGGAGGGTTGTGGGCCCGAGTTCCTCGACTACGCCCGGGGTCTCGAGTTGATCAACATCCTCACCGTGGCCTTCCTGCGCACCTACGTGGCCGGTGACGCGGGCTACGGCGCCTACTGGGGCGCGTGGGCGGCGACGCAGCCCGAACTCTCGGTGTGGGTCAAGCCCTGAGATGACGACGCCGACCGGGCGCTTCCGTTGCCTTCCGTCCCAAGAGATCGGACGGCGCTTCCTCATCGCCGGTCCGGCGCTGCTCGTGACGGGCGTGGTGCTGGCGCTGTGGATCCGCAGCGGGATCGACGCGGCGAACGCTCGTGACCTCCCCATCAACACGTGGTTCCATGATCGGGCCGACACACCCGGCGTCGTGCGGTCCATCTCGTCGTTCGTGTCGTGGATTGGCGCCGGTGAGCACATCGTGCCCCTCGAGTTGTTCGCCGTGGCCGCGCTGCTCATCGCCCGTCGGTGGCGGTGGGCGATCTTCGTGTTCGTGACGGCGATGGGTGGCCACCTGCTCTCCAATCTCACCAAGCGGATCGTCGAACGACCACGACCGCCGTGGTTCGTCCTCTACCCCGGTCAGACCTCGTCGATGTTCCCGTCGTTCCCCTCCGGTCACACCACCGCGGGTATGGCCGGGATCGTGGCCATCGCCATCACGCTGTGGTTCGTGCTGCCCCGACCGTGGTCGACGATCACGGCATGGATCGTGGGCCTCATCGGCGTGGCTCAGGGACCCAGTCGCCTGTTCCTGGCCAAGCACTGGATCACCGACGTGCTCGGTGGCCTCTTGTTCGGAACCGGTTGGCTGCTGCTGGTGTGGGGCGCGTTCCTGCTGTGGCTGGCCCCCCGGCCCGTAGCGTCGTCGTCGGACGACGCCGCGGTGCCGGTCCAACCCTCGGGTTGAGGCGAGCCTCGGCTCAGCCGGCGGCGCGGTCGGCAGCCACCGCGTCGAGCAGTTCGTACTCGTCGCTGGTGTCGGCCCAGTCCTCGAACTGCAGGACGCCGAGCGTGTCGAATCGCTTGCGCAGCCACCCGTCGTTGGCGTCGAGCAAGCCCAACTTCTTCGAATTGGGCACGATCTTCGAGAACAGCAACTGCTGGAACGGGTCGGCGTTGCGCTGTTCGGCGGTGGCACCGGTGCGGAAGATGCGCACAGCATCCTTCACCGGGACGTCGAGTCGCTCCCACATCTCCTGGGAGAGGAATCGATCGCGCATGCGCACCGCGGCTTCGAAGGCGAACTCCTGACGCTCCAGCAACTCGGCCGCAGTGAGGTGCTCGTAGTACTCCTTCAGGGAGATGACGCCGAAGGCGACGTGACGCGCCTCGTCGCTCATCACGTAGCGCAGCAACTGCTGGAGCAGCGGATCCTTGGTGGCCTGGAGGAGCATCCCGAACGAGGCGAGGGCGAGTCCCTCGACCATGATCTGCATACCCAGATAGGTGATGTCCCACCGACTGTCGGAGATGATGTCGTCGAGAAGCATCTCGAGGTGATGGTTGATCGGGTAGTGGCTGTGCAGTTTGGTGTCGAGGTACTTGGCGAACACCTCGACATGGCGGGCCTCGTCCACCACCTGCGTGGCGGCGTAGTACTTGGCGTCGATCCACGGCACCGTCTCGACGATCTTCGCCGTGCAGATCAGCGCGCCCTGTTCGCCGTGCATGAACTGGCTCATCGTCCAGTTCTGTCGTTCCATGGCGAACCGCACCCACTGGTCCTCGGTCCAACGCTCGAGGGCGGTGCCGCTCACGTCGACACCGATCATGGCCAGCAACTCGGGCGAGGGACGAAGTTCGTCCTCGCGGATCAGCCGCTCGGTGTCGACCTCGATCGACCAGTCGAGATCGGTCTCACCGTTCCACTGCGAGGTCTTGGCCTTCTCATAGAGCTTGATGAGCGGGACGCGGCTGCGCTCGTAGTCCCACGTGAAGATGGCATCGGCGTTGTCGCGCACGGCGTGCAGGACCTCGTCGGTGTCGGTGTTGGTGATGGCGATGATGGCATCGAGGTCATCGACGTCGCTTCGCCCCAGGATCTCGCTGTTGGTCCGTGACATGACCCACCCCCTAGTGGCCGCAGCATAGGACCGCTGGTCGGACCGGGCCCGGGCGGCTCGTGCTGTTCCACCGATCGGGTCAGCGGAGCGGCTCCATGGAGCGCAGTTGCCACGATCCGGTCTCCGAGAAGGTGACCTCGCCAACCGGGGAGTCGGTGCGCAGTTTGACGGTTCTCTCCATGCGTACGAGCAGGAACGACTCCACCGCGTACCAGTAGTCGATGCGGGTCGTGCCGCGCTGTGGGCCCTCCAGGGTGTCGACCTCGATGTGGTGGAAGGTCGGTACGGCCACGCCACCGATGTCGATCTATTCGGCGCCGACGAGGGTGAACGACACCTCCGAGGTGGTGGTGCCCGAAACGTTGGCCGTGGTGCCGAGACAGCGGTAGCGGGATTCTTCGCCGGGCCGGGCACCGGTGCGGATGATCGTGCCCGGTGGATCGCACTGGAAGTCGGCGCGTTCCTCGACGGTCATCACCCCGAGATCCCATCGGGTGACGGTGAGGTTCGACCGTTCGATCACGTCACCGTCTCGCACACACTGGCTCCATGTCTGTCGGAAGTCCTCGTTGAAGTCGACCTCGGTCGTCCAGCAGTCCTCACCGTCGGCCCGCACGATCACCGGGATGGTGGCGCCGTACGACTGCGAGGTGGGCGGGAAGTCGATCGACGCGCGTCCTGTACCCTCGGCCGCGTACACCCCCGGTCGAGGTCGCTGCACGACGGCTCCAATGGCCTCCAGTGCCGTCGGATCACCGGCACGGAACTCGGCCAGCGCGTCATCGAGAGATCGTTCGCCGGGTGACTCACGGGTGAGCCACAACCCGGCGACCACTGCGATAGCCACCACCAGAACAGCGAAGATCCCACCGGCGAGGAGGAACATCCTCCGCCGGCGCCGTCGACTCAGGGAGTCGTCGCCGCCCACAGTGAACTCATCGCCACGACGTCGTACCAGAGCTCGTTCTGAGCGATCACCTCGCCGGTGGCGTCACGGCCGGTGCCGTTGAGTGCCAACGCCGCGCCCACGCCCCAGCGGCTCGACCACAGAGGCGAGCCGGTGTCGATCGACCGGGCCACGAACGCCGCGGCGTAGGTGTCGACCAGTGCCGACGCCTCCTCCACCGAGCGGACGATGCCGGGGATGTCGATCGTGCTCACTGCGTCGATCCCGATCGCCGAACCGCTGATCCCCGTGGACGAGATGTTGGCCACCAGGCCGGTACCGATCACGAAGAAGGTGAAGGCCAGCGCCGACTGGCGGATCTCGTCGTCGATGGTCTGGACCCCGGAGGGGATCGACTCGGCAGCGGCGGTCAGCGCACCGAGGGCGAGCACGGTGAATGCAGGCTGGCCGTTGGGGTCGGTGGTGGCCGAGCGGCCCCGGCTGACGACAGCGGTGTAGTACTCGGCGTTGGCCTTACCGGCGCGCACGAGGAAATCCGTGTAGCCCGAGAGGAACTCGGCCGGCGGACGCACAGTGGTGACCTGCGCGTTCGGCGCCGACCGCACCATGGTCAGGGCGTCGGCCTGGAAGACGTCGATGGAGACTTCCTGCTCGGCGATGGCGGCCCCGGTCACCGTCATCCCTGCGGCAGTGATCGATCCATCGGCCAGACCACCGTCGATGCCGGCGAGGAGCGCATCTGAGTAGGTCGTCCAACCGAGAGCGGCGGGGGTGAGGATCTGCGCGACGGCATCGACCCCCGTCATCTGCGATCCGGAACGCAGGACCTCAGCCGCGCGGGCGCGCAACGCGATGGCATCGGCCCGCAGGGCTCGGCGAGCGCCCTCGATGCCGCTGGCGGCAATGACGCCGTCGACCTTGGCGGCACCCTCGGCCCGAGCCAGCACCGTGGAGGCGTCCACGGCCACTCCGTAGGCCCGAGCGACATCACCGGCGGCGAGGGCGGCTTCGGCCGAGGCGAGTCCACGCTGGGCGACGGAGCGTTCGGTGCCGGCCAGCGTCGATGGAGCGGCGGCGAGACGAGCGCGCAGTCGATCGATCAGGCCGCGGGTCGTGGCCTCGGCCGCAGCCCCCACCGGGGGTGACAGGCCGGGAGCGCTGGTGCCCGGCGGGATCAACTGCACGCCGGTGAATGCCTCGTAGGCCTCGGCCACGGTGTCGACACCGCGCACCTCGAGACCGAGTGAGGTGCCGAAGGCGATCATGTCCGAGGTCGTCGGTTCGCCCGCAGCCACCAGGTTGGTGGTGGGAAGGAGCACCTTGGTGTAGCCGGCCTCCGACGCGGCGCGGAGCTTGGCCGGGATCTCGCCGACCCGGCCAACCGATCCATCGGGGGAGATGGTGCCCGTCATCGTCGTGTCGCGGCGCAACGTGTCGCCGCGCAGACCAGCGAGGGTGCCGACGGTGAGCATGGCGCCACCCGACGGACCGTCGATCTGTCCGGTGACCCGGTAGCTCACGTCGACGGTCGCCGGATCGAGGGCACTCGCCAATGTGGCCACCGCTGCAGCACTGGCGGTGGCGGCATTCCACTGTGCGCCGGTCTTCTTGGCCTGGAGGTCGTCGAGGTTCAGGGTGAACTGGGCGCCGCCGTCACCAACGGTGATCTTCGCCGGTTCGATGCCTGACTGCACCTCACCATCGGTGGAGGTCCCGGCCCACAGCACCGGAACCGTGATGGTCCGGCCGGTCGGGCCTCCCGAATTCGAGCAGGCGACGGTCGCCGTCCCCACCAACAGGGTGACGGCGATGGCCCCGAGCGTCGCCAGCATCCGGTTGCTCTGCATCTCCCGAGCGTAGGACCCGAGCGGTGGTCGTCGCGGCAACCGTGTCAACGGCGTAGATTTCGGCGGTGACCCGAAAGACCCTGTCGCAGAGCGACTTCATCGAGACCGGCACGGCGTACCTTCGGGATCACACGCTGTCCGAACTCACCATGCGCGTCCTCGGTGATCTGCTCGGTGTCGATGCCACGGCCTGTTATCGGCACTTCACGGGCAAGACCGAGCTGCTCACCGCCATGCTCGACAACATGCTCGGACAGGTGCTCGAAGCGGTACCCGAGGTGATCACCGATCCCCGCGAACGTCTCGAAGCCCAGTGCATGGCCATGCGTCGCGTCATGCACGAGAACCCACAACTGGCGGCGGCCATGGCTGCCAGTGAGGGACAGATGCCGAACGCCCTCGAGATGTCGCGCCGGTCCATCGCGGCGCTGCGCAGCGCCGGGCTCGACGGTGACGAACTCGTCCGGGCCTATCAGATGATCGAGAGTTATGTGATGGGCGCGACGCAGTTCGATCTGATCGCCGCTCCGCACAACATGGAGATCCGTGCGGCGCGCTACGGAGCGTTCGACGATCCGGCCTTCACCGGGGTGGCACGCTCGGTGCGGTCAGTCGATGGGCTCACCGAGGAGGCCTTCGTCTCCGGCCTGCGCACCCTGCTCGACGACGTTCTCGGCGTCCGTCGCTGAGTCGGGTCGGGACACCTGGTCGAGTCGCTCCTCGGTCTCAGGGGGTGTCGGCCAGGGCGAGCACGCCGTCGATGGCGCGCGCCGCCTCGCGCAGGGCGTCGTGCTCGTCGTCGGCCGGATGGGGATCGACCACCTCGCTCCAGCCATCCGGCGTGAGTCGCACGGTCATACCCAGCACACCGTGCAGATCGAGTTCGCCCTCGAGTCGTACCTGCGCCGGGACCACGGCATCGACGCCGGCCAGCACTGCGCCGAGAAGTTCGGCCACGGCGTGGGCGGTGACGATCTCGGTCGTGTGGCCGGCCGTGGTGTGGACGAGGAATGCCTTCACCGCCGCCCGGATGTCGGGCGGCAACTCGGCCGCACGGGCGAAGGCGGCATGCACCTCGTTGCGGGCCACGAACTCGAGGAGTTCGGCGCGGTGACCGACGATCTCGTCGGCCAGCCCCGACAGTGGCCGCCCACCACGTAGCGATTCGATGACGGCGCGCACCTCGGACGGGTCGTGATCGTCGATCTCGACGCCGCTCCACACCGGCACGAGGTGATCGCCGTGCTGGCCCAGCATCAGGGCGGCCACGTGAGCCCGTCTCGTTCCGAAGGTGTCGGCCAGTTCCCGTCGGAAGCGGAGGGTGTCGGAGAACGATCCGGCACCGAGCACCCGGTGGCGACCGAGGTGCCGGCTGAACACGTGCACGCCGAGTTCGACGGGATTCGACTGCACGATGACGAACGGGGGGCCCGGGCGCCGCCCCAGCGCCTCGGCGTAGGTGGTGAACACCTCGAGATTGGCGCGGGCCAGGGCGACCCGATCGACATCGGCCCGGGGGTCGGTGGGGATCGTCCTGCCGGCCAGCATCACCACGACGTCGGCATCGACTGCGGCCGGATCGTCGGCGATCTCGATGGTCGGCGCATCGTCGGCGAAGGCATCGCGCAGGTCGGCCCGCAGACCGTGCAGCTCGGTCTCGCTGGCTCCCCCGCGGTGCCCCACCAATTGCAGACGGGCCGAGGGGTCCATCACGTGCTCGTCGAGCAGTTGAGCGGCCAGTTGTCGGCCGCAAGAACCCGCGGCACCGATGATGGCGATGTCGAATGTCTTCGGGTCCACGGACACCCTTTCGTCTCGAACGGAGCATGACCATAGGCTCGAGGTCATGCGCGTGCCTCTCACCGTGAACGACTTCCTGCATCGGGCCGAACTCGTCTACGGCGACCGTATCGCCGTCATCGACGAGCCCGACCAACCGGCATCGACATGGGGAGCCATCGACTATCGAGAGATGGCGCGTCGGGCTCGAGCGATCGCCGCCGGTCTCGATGCACTCGGTATCGCTGAGGGCGAACGTGTGGCCATGGTGTCGCACAACTCGGCGCGGCTCATGACGGCACTGTTCGGGGTCTCGGGATCCGGTCGGGTGCTGGTGCCGATCAACTTCCGTCTGGTCGCCGCCGAGATCACGTACATCATCGAGCACTGCGGCGCGCGAGTCCTGCTCGTCGATCCCGAGATCGCACCGGCGCTGGAGTCGGTGTCGTGCGAGATGAAGTGGGTGATCGGTGATGAGGCTGACGCCGCCCTCTTGCGTTTCGATCTCGAACCCCGGCCGTGGGAGGCCGACGAGGACGCTACCGCCACCATCAACTACACCTCCGGCACCACTGCTCGTCCCAAGGGCGTGCAGTTGACCCATCGCAACATCTGGCTGAACGCGTCGATCTTCGGTTGGCACATGGGTGTGAGCGATCGCGACGTTTACCTGCACACCCTCCCGCAGTTCCATTGCAATGGGTGGGGGATGCTCTACGCGGTGACGGGCATGGGCGGGCGTCACGTGATCCAGAGAAAGGTCGACGGCGCCGAGATCCTGCGTCGGGTCGAGCGCGAAGGGGTGACGCTCATGTGCGGGGCACCGGCGGTTCTCAACACCATTCTCGATGCCGCCGCCGACTGGGACGGGCCGATCCCGGGGGCCGGCACGTTGCGGATCGTGGTGGCCGGTGCGCCACCTCCCACGCGTTCCATCGAGCGGTGCGAGACCGAACTCGGTTGGGAGTTCAACCAGATCTACGGACTCACGGAGACGACACCGGTGATCACCATCAACCGGCCCCGGGCCGAGTGGGACGGGCTCGAGGTGCACCAGCGCGCCGTTCGGCTGTCACGAGCCGGCGTGCCGGTGGTGGGGAGTCGGATCGAGGTCGACGCCTCCGGCGAGGTGCTGGCCCGCGGCAACATGGTCATGGAGGGGTACTGGGAACAGCCCGAGGCCACGGCCGACGCCATCCGTGACGGGTTCTTCCACACCGGAGACGGCGGTTCGCTGGGTGACGACGGCTACCTCACCATCTCCGATCGCAAGAAGGACGTGATCGTCTCCGGAGGTGAGAACGTCTCGTCGATCGAGGTCGAGGACGTGATCTTCCGTCACCCGGCCGTGGCCGAGGTGGCCGTGATCGGTGTGCCCGACGACAAGTGGGGTGAGTCGGTGCTGGCCCTGGTGGTGGTGGCCCCGGGCGCCTCGCTCACCGAGCACGAGGTCATCTCGTGGACCCGTGAGTACCTGGCGGCGTACAAGGCGCCGAAGGCCGTCGAGTTCCGCTCGGAACTGGCCCGCACGGCGACGGGGAAGTTGCAGAAGTTCAAGTTGCGCGAGCCGTACTGGGCGGGTCGTGAGCGGCAGGTGAACTGACGTTGTCGATCGATCCGCGCACGCCGGTGCTCATCGGTGTCGCCCAACTGGCCAACAAGGACGACGACCGGATCGTCCATCCCGTGGAATTGATCGCCGAGGCCGTCGAGGCCGCAGTGGTCGATGCCGGTGGAAGCGGCGCGCCCCTGGGTGCGGTGGGCAAGGTGTACGCCACGCCGTTGTCGGTGTTCAGCACCGACGACGCGCCGAGCGCGTTGGTCGAACGGTTCGGACTCGACGTGCGCGACACTTACGAGTCCCGCTACAGTGGCGCCTCGCCCCAGCGGATGCTGGCCGGCGCCTGCCGCTCGATGCAGGTCGGACGACTCGATGCCGCCCTCATCGTGGGCGGCGTGGCCGAGGCCTCGGTGCGACGGGCCCGCGCCCTAGGTATCGACCCACCGGCACCGCCCACGGCGATGTGGTCCCAGGGCTCCACGGGTGACCGCGGTGAACGACGCATGCGTGAGGGATACCGACCGAGTGATCGATTCGCCGAGATGCACACCGGCGGTCAGTCGCCGGTGCACATGTTCTCGATGCTGGAGAGCGCGATGGCGGCGGCCGCCGGCCGTACTCCGGGCGGGCACCGGACCGAGTTGGGTCGACTCATGGCCCGGTTCACCGAGGTGGCCGCCACCCGTCCCGACCTGGCCTGGTTCCCGACGGCACGCACGGCCGACGACATCGCCGGTGTGCGACCCGACAACCGACTGGTCACCGAGCACCTCACCAAGTTGATGTGCTCGTTCCCCACGGTCGACCTCGCCGCGGCGGTGATCGTGTGCACCACCGAATGCGCCGATCGACTGGGGATCGCGTCCGATCGGCGCGTGCATCCGTGGTCGGTGGCGGCCGCTCCCGATGTCCCGCCCTCGCAGTGGCCGTCGCTCGATCGGTCGCCGGCCATGGGTGCTGCCGTCGACACGGCGTTGGCCCATGCCGGTCTCGGTGTCGACGACATCGCCGCGTTCGATCTCTACTCATGTTTCCCGGCGGCGGTGGAGCTGGCGCTGGGCGCGTTGGGTCTGACGCTGGACGATCCCCGGCCGGCCACCCTCACCGGCGGGCTGCCCTACTTCGGCGGACCGGGTGCCTCGTACTCGTTGCACGGGATCGTGTCGATGGTCGAACGGTGTCGCGACCTCCCCGACGAGCACGGGCTGGCGGTGGGACTGGGCGGGATGCCCAACGACTTCGCCGGCGTCGTCCTGTCGGCCACCCCGCCGAGCACCCCCCGGTTCGCGGAGGTCGAAGCACCGAGCGTCGACAACGTGCCCACCGTGTTCGAGTGGAGCGGTCCGGCCCGGTGCGAGGCCGCCACCCTGGGCTACGGCGCCGACGGACATGTGCAGGTCGCCCCGCTGCTGGCCCGGGTGGACGAGGGCGCCGCACTCGGAGCCCGCATCGGCGCCCGACCCCATCCCGACCTCGTGCTCGACGACCTCGCCGGAACCGATCTCGTCGGTGACACCGTCGAACTGGTCACCGTCGACGAGACCGTGTTCTGGCGGCCGGTCTGAGTCGCCCACACCGCTAGCGTTCCGGCCGATGATGCCGTTGTCGATACTCGACCTGTCGATCGTGGGTGAGGGCGAGACCGTCGCCGATGCCCTTGCGTCGTGTGTGACGCTGGCCCGCACGGCCGAGACCAGCGGGTACGCGCGCGTCTGGTACGCCGAGCATCACAACATGGCGGCCGTCGCCTCGTCGGCCACGGCGGTGCTCATCGCCCACGTCGCCGCTCACACCGATCACATCCGACTCGGGTCGGCCGGGATCATGCTGCCCAACCATCCGCCGTTGGTCATCGCCGAACAGTTCGGCACGCTGGCCGCTCTCCATCCGGGGCGCATCGACCTCGGTCTCGGTCGTGCCCCGGGCACCGATCAGGTGACGGTGCGAGCGCTGCGACGCGATCCCGCCGCGGCCGAGGACTTCCCCCGCGATGTGCTGGAACTGCAGGCCTTCCTCGGTGACGAGTCGAGGGTTCCCGGGGTGGAAGCGACGCCGGGTAAGGGAACGCACGTGCCCATCACCATTCTCGGCTCGTCCTTGTTCGGCGCCGAACTGGCGGGACTGCTGGGCCTGCCGTTCGGATTCGCATCGCACTTCGCGCCGGCGCAGCTGTGCGACGCAGTGGCGCTGTACCGGGCCACGTTCCGGCCGTCGTCGCAGCAGTCGGAGCCCTACGTATTGGCCGGGGTGAACGTGCTCGCCGCCGACGATGCCGATGACGCGCAACGTCAGTTCGTGCAGCAACGTCGGGCTCGCCTGCGTCGGTTCCTGTTGCGACCGGGCGTCGAGGTCTCCGACGAACAGGTCGACCGCATCCTCGACTCCCCGCAGGGGGCGTCGGTGGCGGCCATGCTCACTCACACCGCGGTGGGCACCGGCGAGATGGTGGCCGAGCAACTGGCCGAGTTCGCCCGCTACGCCGATGCCGACGAGCTCATCGTCTGTCATCAGTCGCCGCGGATGGACGACCGGTTGCGATCGGTGGAGTTGACGGCCAAGGCCGTGGGCCTAGGATCGGTGGCGTGACAGGGAGACTCGAAGGACGCGTGGCGGTCATCACCGGAGCCGGTCAGGGCATCGGCCGAGGTATCGCCCGACGGTTCGCCCGTGAGGGCTGCAACGTGGTGGTGGCCGAGCTGCGCCCTGACACCGGCGAGCGCACGGTGGGCGAGGTGAAGGAGCTCGGCGGTGACGCCATCTTCGTGGCCACCGACGTGGCCATCGAGGAGCAGGCCCGGGGATGCGTGGCTGCGGCGGTGGACCGCTGGGGTCGCATCGATGTGGTGGTCAACAACGCATGGGGCGGGGGAGTGACCACCCGACTCGAATGGACCCCCAACGAGGCCCTCGAACACGGATTCACCCTCGGCTTGATGGCCGCGTTCTGGACGATGCAGGAAGCGTTCGAGCACATGAAGGCGCAGGGTGGCGGGTCGATCATCAACATCGCCTCGCTCAACGGCGTGAACTCGCACATGTTCACCAGTGGGTACAACACCGGTAAGGAGGCCATGCGCACACTCACGCGCAACGCCGCGGTGGAGTGGGGCCGGTGGAACATCCGCAGCAACGTGATCTGCCCGGGCGCGGCCACCGAGGCCTATCAGGCCTTCGCCGCCGCCAATCCGGAGACGGCGGCCAAGATGCTCGAGGACATCCCGATGCGCCGCATGGGTGATCCCGAGAACGACATCGGTGGGGCGGCGCTGTTCCTGGCCAGTGACGACAGTGCGTTCGTCAACGGCAACACCCTCATGGTGGGCGGCGGCACCCACGTGAACGGTGTGGCCTGGCGCCCGGTGATGCCCGAGGAGCGTCCGCCCGGTCTGTGATCGTCAGCCGTGGGCGAGGGGGAACGCTGGCGGTGACAATCCGTCGCCGTCTCGCAGTTCGGCGTGATGGGGTTTCTCCGGCGCGCCGACGCGACGACGGAAGACCACGTCGTCGCCGGCGTAGCGGATGCTGATGGCGCGACGCCGACGGGTGGCGCTGGAGTTGGCGCCGGCGCCGTGGATCGTGCGGGCGTGGTGCACCACGAGATCGCCCGGCTTCGTCTCGAACGACACGATCGGGGCGTCGTCGATCGTCGAATAGTCGGGCACGGCCTCACCGACGGTGCCGGGCAGCTGCATGTCGGACACGAACATGTTGGGGCGGTACTCGGTGTGGTCGAGATGCGAGCCCACCACGTAGACCACCGCGCCGGTGGAGTCGTCCACCTCGTCGAGCGGGATCCACGTGGTGCACACGTTCTCGCCGTCGAGATGGAAGTAGGCCATGTCCTGATGGAAGCCCGTGCGCTCCTGCGTCCCCGGTTCCTTCACCAGCACGCTGTCCTCGTAGAGCCACACGTTCTCGCTGCGCAACAGGGCGGCCACCACCGTCGGCACCGGCGATGCGGTGGCGAACTCGGCGAACTCGGGACGCACGCACCAGTGGTCGGTGCCGCCGCGGAAGGTGCCCCGGGCCACGCCGGAGGCGGCGACGTCCTCGTCGACCAGTCGGGTGGCCCCGGCGCCCGATTCCAACGCGTCGGCCATGGCGGTCAGGTCGGCGGCTTCGTCGGCGGCCAGCATCCGATCGATCGGTTCGGCCATGGACATCACGACGTCGACAGGGAGGATGTCGCGCAGACACACGACTCCGTCACGCCAGAACGCGGCGATCTCCTCGTCGGTGACGGTTCGGGTCGGCGCGCTGGAAGGCGTGGTCATGGGGCCAATGATGGCCGATTCAGCCGGAGATTGCCGAGGCCACGGCGTAGTAGAGCGGAATGCCGATGGCGATGTTGATGGGGAAGGTGATGCCCAGCGCCAAGGTCAGGTAGCGACTGGGCTGTGCCTCGGGGATGGCATAACGAACCACCGCCGGTACCACGATGTAACTGCCGCTGGCGGCCAGCACGGCCAGCAGTGTGAGGTCGCCGACGGGCAGGCCGAGGGCCCATCCGATGGTGAGGGCGAGTGCGGCGTTGATGAAGGGCACGACCACACCGAAGGCGATGAGGAACGGACCGACGTTACGCACCTCGCGCAGGCGACGAGCGACGAGCAGTCCCATCTCCAGCAGGAAGAAGGCGAGCAGCCCCTTGAACAGCCCGTTGA
>Ga0172372_10003061_pt1 | contig 24895 bp, 16 predicted proteins | sample LakKiv5m_2_FD_114544 | JGI IMG/M metagenome (GOLD analysis project Ga0172372, IMG submission 114544) | Freshwater microbial communities from Kabuno Bay, South-Kivu, Congo - kab_092012_9.5m | ecosystem: Environmental > Aquatic > Freshwater > Lake | place: Democratic Republic of the Congo...
AAAACGCATCGTCGAGCTGGTGGATAATTGCTTTAAACGCGAAGCGGAAGAAGAGGGGATAACGATACAGTACGCCAATATTACCCAGGATGAACTGATTGCGGCGTTCAAATCAGGGGCCATTCCGTTGATACTGATCAGCACTTACCTGATGGATAGAAAGAAAGCGCCGCATTGGGTCGTCATGAGCGGTTTTGATGACGATTGCCTGTACATGCACGATTCCGACCCGGACGAAGGCCGGCAAAGCGAACTGGACTGCCAGTTTATCCCGATTGCCCGCGAGGATTTCGACCGGATGTCCTGTTTCGGCAAAACGCGTTTGCGCACGGCGGTGATTATTCGGCCGGTTTGAGCGGCTGGCGTTTCCCTGATTAGCAAGATGCTTCAGCCAGAACCCTCATGCCGGCATGGATGCCGGCTTGCTGAAGCGTAAGTGTTAATAATACACCCTGAACAAGCGTTGTATTTGGTAAAACTCATAAAGATAAGGTTGTGCGACTTCCCTGTTATTGACGACCACTAATAAATCATGCGAGAAGACAGAGGTGTTGTACCAGTTAAAACTGCCTTCGATGACAATAGACTCATCGATGATGCAGTATTTGGAATGAATAGGGGAATACGGCACCGGGTGATTGGCCTGTCCATAAACCAGGCCGACCGCGATACCGCCCGATTTCAGGCGCTGCACCGCAGGTAAAAGAGGGCGTTCCAGTTCTTCTTCCATAGGTCGTTCTTCGCCGACTTTTCCGAGCCTGGCCAAGTGTCCGTTGAACAGTATGTGCACATCGACCCCCCGGTTCTTTGCCTGTATCAAGGCGTCTATCACGCTGTCATGATGTTCGCCCAACAGGTCGCCGATCAAAAACAAGGAGAGTTTGATCGAATGCCTGGCGCGGTGGATTTCAGCAAGAATGGCGTGATGGGGGCGGTATAGCTTGCCGCCCAGCATCGTATGCCGGCCAAAGGTATAAAGCAGGTTGAAATGGCTTAAGGGGTTGACGCCGTATTTTTGAATAACGCCGCCGCGCTGGCTTTGGAAGATATTATCGAGCAAGCGGCAGACGCCCTGGGAATGAAAGGTCATGCCCGACTCCCAATTGGCCCACCAGCGATCGAAGGTAATATTAAAAGAACCCAATAGGCAGTCATCATTATTAAAAATGATGAATTTGGTATGCATATCGGGTTCAACTTCTATCAGGTAATGCTGAGGGGTGCAAAAGACGCCTAGCAATTCGATGTTCGCCCGTTTCAGCCTGGCGTAATTATGGCTGTTCGTCAGCGTCATTTTTCGCCAATCGACAATACATTGCACCAGGACGCCCTGGTAGCGCGCATGAATCAGGTGCGTAACGAAATCGGCATCATCGATGCAGTCGACGCTGACCTTGATGGTGCATAGCCGGTCAGGATACGCCTGCTTGCTGTGTATCACTTTATCGATATGTTCATGGATAAAGCGTTTCGGGTGGTAGGGGTGGTATTGCTGGCCCTTGGTGAATTTGGGAGTAAGTTGCAGCGACTCAAAGTGGTGGTTATACCAATCGACGTCGCTTTGCAGTTCTCTGGCGTTCAGTTCGTAGGCGCGGTAGGTGCTGATGGTCGTCCAGTCGCCGGTAATTGCGCGGTATTGGGGATGATCGTCCTGTAGCTGGTGCCAGTCCATGAAAATATATTCGTACCGGGAAGGGATGGAATGTTCATTGATATGGACCAGGAATGCGAATTTAATGCAGAGAATCTGGCCAAAATGCGCGGAATGCGGTAGCACATAAAAATCCCGCGTGCCTCGTTTGTGGCGGTTCCATTGAACGTCATAAGCATCGGTATCGACGATATAGGTCTCGCAGACCGCATGGTCGCGATAGACTTTTAAAATGACTTTTACATTGGCCTGCGCGCCGTAGAACACATCAAAATCGATTTTCCCCCAACGTATGTCGAAAATCTCTTTAATATCGTTGCTTCTTTGAAAATAGCCGCCCAGATTGCCGTGAATGGGTCTGGCGTAGTGTTCTGCCGACTGCATAGTTACCTCGTGTGAAATGATGCTGCTAATAGTTTAGCCATTAATCAGCCTGGGACCGGCTTCGGCTCGAAGACCATGAAGTAGCCGCAATGATCCGATACGCTTCCGTAATCGTGCTCGGTAAACAGGACTCTTGCTGAAACGGCGCGCAGTTCGCTGATTTTATTTGTGAAAATATAATCGATACGGTAGTCGTTCATCGGTTGATGTTGCCAGTAAGGGTCATTGACCCTGAAATTCTTTTCAGGCAAGCCGGCGGTATTAGCCGCCAAATATTGGTCATCATAATCATGGTTATTGACTACTTGGTAATAGCCGTTAGAGCCCGCCGTGACATTAAAATCGCCGCATAACAGGGTCGCCTTGACATGCCTGTCATGCCTGGCGTTTGCCCAGTCGTGAAGCCGTTTAAACTGCTCCTGGAAGCCGTCCTCCCACCAGCTTAAATGCGCTGAAAAGACATTGACCAATCCGAGATAGGGCGCTTGCACCTGTGTCATCACGACTTTCCTCGAATGAATGCTAAAGGGGTCGTCGCTGTTCGAGACATAGCCGGACTCCTGCTTTAATAGCGGGTACCGGCTTAAAATGGCAACACCTTCGCGGTATTTGTCAAAACCCAGATGCGCCCAGTCGGTATAAATATGGTAAGGCGTATTGAGGCGGTCATTGATAATTTTTGCCGAGTTGGAATTCCAGTCCCCGCGACCGTCGTTCCAGTATTCGGCGACCTCTTGAAAACAAACAATATCGGCATTGAGTTCGTTAATCGCTTTGGCTATTTGTGACAGTTTATAATCCTGGTTGTCTTCCTGGTAGCAATGCAAATTAAGTATCATGACTTTTAGCGCTTCATGGCTGGCCGAATAATTATTGCCGTAATTATTGTCCCAAACCGTTTGACCCTTGCCTTCGCAGGCAATGCTGTATTGCACCCGGAAAGCATTGCCGATTTTAAGCCAGCCTTTCCAGACCTGGACACCGTATTGATTCGGGTTCCTGGCATTGCTGGAGAACTCTTTATCCCAGTATTTGCGTTTAAAATAACAACGGGTTTTATGCGTGGACTGCCAGTTGTCGTTCGTCCAATGTACGGTAACTTTTTCGGCGGCAAGCGATTTATCAACGGCTACCGTGATAGGGATGAATTTTTGCTTATCAGTTAATGTAGGCTGGAAGCCGATATTTAAAACCGGGATGCCGGGCGCGCTTTGTATGCCGGAATCGGCCTGGCTGGAATAATTAAGGCCGCCATTGTTATCCCAATATTCCTCGCCTGAAGCCTGGTAGCGCAACCCGAACTCGATATTGCCGGGCAGCGATTGCTCGGCTGTGAGATGGAAGCTTGCCTGGGCCTGCCAATACTCATTATCGGCTCCTGACGTGCTGTGATAGCTCGCGGCGAGGCTATGCCAGACGCCGTCCTCACCGGCCCAGATAACCTCTACCTGCTTGTCATAGCCGATGTTTTCCACCCGGATAAAAAAGGACAGTTCCTGCTGCACCCCTTTTTTTTTTCGGGTAATCAGGTTTTCAACAGTCAATAGTTGAATTTTGTTCATTTGCTGTCTCCAGTGTGCTGTTCGGTGGAACAGGAGGATATGCCAATTGACGACATCTCAAAGAAAACATACCGATCCACTCCGATTCCGGAAGGAGACTTTGCGGACGGTGTTATTCAGCGTGCCTGTCTTTGTGGAAGGAATGGAAATGCAAAGTTATCGGCATGGGTTCGGGCGGTAGTTCCTGAAATCAAGGTCGGGAAAAATATTATCCATGATCTCCAGCGCGGTCAAGTAACGTTCATCAATCTTGCCGCTACGCACGCTGTCGTGCAGATAGTTGAACCGGGCAAGGTGGTCGGTAATCCGTTTATTGGCATAAGCGATCGTTGTGCCTGATTTCATGATAAACGGCCAATCGGATGCCTGGGCCAACAGGATCGACCTGACAGCCTGGTTTAATGCCCTTTCCTGTAGCGGTGTAACCGAGAGGCCTTGCAATTCACAGACGAATTTTTCCATTTGCGCACTCGCTTTGTGCAGGAAAGGCCAGATCCAGTCATTGGCTTCATTGATCCAGTAACTGGAATAGCCCTGATCCCCCCAGGTTGATGCGGAAGGCGTTGCCGTCTGCAGCGATAAGCCTTGGTCCAGGTAATCACGGCAACTCATCGTTTCAATGCCGTTGGTATTTTCGCCGGCCAGGCGCAGCACATGCTCCAGCCAATAAGGCCCTTCAAACCACCAGTGGCCAAATAACTCGGCATCGTAAGGCGCGACGATGACAGGAGGGCGATCCATTGTCGCGCTGAGCGTATTAATTTGCCGCTGGCGTTTATTGATGAAATCCTGTGCGTGTTGCCGGGTTTTTTGCAGTGCCGCTTTGGGCCGGTAAATTTCCTTGGCCGAATCTTTACCCGTCACACGGCGGTATTTGATGCCGGTATGGGTACGGATTTTACCTTCAAGAAGATACGGGGCGATATAATCCATGTCCAGCTCAAAACCGATGTCGCTGTAGTATTCGCGGTAATCAAAGTCGCCGGGATAGCCTTCCTGGGAACTCCAGACCTGGCGGGATGAGTCGGGGTCGCGGGCGAATACGGCTACGCCGTTATTGCAGGCCAAGGGGGCATAGACGCCATGCCGGGGCGCTTCGCTGGCATGGGTAATGCTGTGCGTGTCGGCAAAAAAATAGCGGATGCCGGCATCGCCGAGAGCCTGTTCCAGGCCGGGATAATAGCCGCATTCCGGTAGCCAGAAACCGGCAGGGGAAAAATCAAAATAGGCTTTAAAGGTTTCAATGCCGACATTGACCTGATTACGGACTGCTGTCTCACTGACACTGAGCAATGGCAGGAAACCGTGGGTTGCCGCGCAGGTGATTAATTCAAGCTTGCCGGTTTCCCGGTGCTTTTTAAAAGCGCTCAATAAATCACAACTATATTGGTCGTGGTAAGTATTCAGCGTATGTAGAAAAAAACGCCGGTACAGTCGCGCCAGTTGCTGATATTCCGGCTGGTTGCGGGTCCTGAGGATTTCCTTTTCCGCCAGCTCAAGTAATTTATGCAGATGCTTAAGGTAGCGATATTGCAATAACTCGTCGCGCAGCATAGCGATAAGCGTCGGCGATAATGACAGCGTTAGCCGGTAGTTCACCTTGTCCCGCTGCAGGCGGTCAAGGACGCCGATCAACGGGATATAACACTCGGTAATGGCTTCGAACAACCAATTTTCTTCAAAAAAACTATCGTGTTCAGGATGCCGCACATAGGGAAGATGAGCGTGCAGGATGATGCTAAGGAATCCTTTTTCCATTGCGACTACTTATTTTTCCTGGCCGGAGGCATTTTTATTGTGGCAATAAATTATTTCAGATGCGTTTGTCTTGGGAATGGCGTGTTCGTTAATCGCTTTTTCGGACGCTTGTTCGGACAATAGGCTTTTCATTTTGGAAAAAAACAATATCTCGTTGTCCCGGTCTTTTTTAGCGCTTAACTCATTATCAAAGTCCTTTTTATAAAAGATGTCGCCAGCAGTCCCGGCATCGGGCAATACGGGTTCATAATAAAGCGTTTCGGTGGCGTTACGGGGGGGGTGTGGTTTTGCAGCGCTGGCCTGGGAATGCTCTCAGCAGCAGGAAGCTTTGCCTTGCGTTGTTGAATAGGCGACGCCCTCATTTTGTCAAAAGGGACATGGATGAGGTTGGAATCGGCGAATACTCTCAGGCTGTTGTCAGGATAAAGCCGGCCGATGACTGCCGAGTAAGCGGTGCCGTCGATGGGCAGGCGTACTTTTTGCCGGGACTGGAAGGTATCCAGCGCGACATCAAACCATATCTTTGCGTTGTTGAGGGCAGCGTTTTCATCGGGTCGCCAGTAAATTCTCAAGATCAAGGGATTAGCCGACTCTTCTTTTAATCCAGTGATATTTTTATCGTCGCCAAGATTCCAGTAAGCGTAAAGGTGACAGGGGTCGACGGGCAGAAGAACAAGCTCCGGGGTAGCGGTTGACATATTCGGTGCATATTTCCGGCTGATTTCCTGGCTGATTTCAAACATTTCTTGAGGCGAAAGCCGGATGCACGAACGATGGCCGGCATGAAGAAGGGAATTTATTGGGTTTTTGCCGAATTTGCGTTGGGTATGGCGGCTGGGGAAGGCATCGGGCGGGAAAGCGGGGTCAGTTGATGCATTGGGCGCGAATTTGCGGCTGATTTCTTGACTTATTTCAAACAGTTCTTCCGGTGAAAGCTTAATTTGGGTATCATACCGCGAACGAGAAAATGTCATCACTTGCCTTGATCCGTTGTGTTCGTTTTCCTAGAGTTTTTCGATACATTCCTGTCTATGGATGTGCTGCTCATTCCTAGGTATTTTAAAGCCGGCATTGAAGAAAACAGTGCTTATCCATCAGTTTTACCACCCGAATTCATTTGCAGAAGACTCTAACCTTTGGCGATTATTTTTGCAAGGCATTTTAATAGCCCTGGTTTTTTATTAACAACCCTCAATTATTAAGACTATTTTGACGAGTTTATGTAAAGAATGGCTTTTCCGCACATTTTTTCATGCGAACGGCCTCAAAGAACGAGATAAGGATATGCCAAAAATACACTACAAATTAAAGCATGGTTCCCCGTATCCGCAAGGCGCCAAATTTAACGGTGGAGGTGTTAATTTCTCCATATTCAGCCGCCATGCCACCGCTGTAGAACTATTGCTTTTTTTGTCTTCCGATTGTGAACAACCTTTTCAAACCATTACCTTGGAAAAAGAAAAAAACCGGACTTTTTTTTCCTGGCATGTGTATGTCAAGGAATTACCGGTAGGTACTTGGTATTGCTGGCGCATGGACGGTTCCAACCAGCCTCGGCAATCCGGCCTGCGTTTCGATAAACAAAAGCACTTATTGGATCCGTGGGCGCGCGCAGTCAGCCATAAACGCTGGAACCGAAGCGCCGCTTGCCTTCCCGGCGACAATGGCGGCACGGCGATGCGATGCGTTGTCGTGGAAGAACATTATGATTGGGAAGGAGACAAGCCGCTGGCGATCAGGAGCGAAAAGGCGATTGTTTATGAACTGCATGTCGGCGGATTTACCCGTCATCCTTCGGCAAAGGTAAAAAATCCCGGTACTTTTGCAGGCTTAATAGAAAAAATACCTTATCTTCAAAAGCTGGGCATTACGCATGTTGAGCTGTTGCCTATCATGGCGTTCGATGAACAGGATGTGCCTTGTCATACCGCTGACCTGGGCTTGAAAAATTACTGGGGTTACAGTACGCACAGCTTCTTCAGCCCACATCCGGGATTTTGCGTTACCCCTGAGCAAGGCACGCATATCAAGGAATTCCGCGATTTGGTTAAAGCCTTCCATAAAGCCGGCATAGCCATTATCCTGGATGTCGTTTTTAACCATACCTCTGAGGCAGGGACGAACGGTCCGCTGATCAATTTTAAAGGTATCCTGGGCGATATTTTTTATCACCTGGATCCTTTCGACAAAAGCATCTTCCATGATTACACCGGCTGCGGCAATACCGTAAACGCCAATCATCCCTTGGTATCCCGGTTCATCATCAGTTGTCTTGAATACTGGGTAAGGGAAATGCATGTCGATGGTTTTCGTTTTGACTTGGCCAGCGCTTTGGCCCGCGGCGAAGGCGGCGAGGTATTGCATAATCCCCCTGTACTTTGGGGCATCGAGCTATCCGAGCAACTGGCTAAAACCAAGCTGATCGCCGAGGCCTGGGATGCTGCCGGCCTGTACCAGGTAGGCAGCTTTCCGGGTTACCGCTGGGCTGAATGGAACGGACGCTACCGGGATATTATTCGCCGGTTTTTGCGCGGCGATAAAGGCATCATCAGGGAAGTCGCAACCCGAGTCTGCGGCAGCAGTGATCTTTATGAATCCCAAGGCCGCTTGCCGATTAGCGGCATTAACTTCGTCACCTGTCATGATGGTTTTACCTTATATGATTTGTTCAGTTATAACGAAAAACACAATGAGGCTAATGGTGAAAACAATAAGGACGGCTGCAACAATAACTTGAGCTTTAACTGCGGCGTAGAAGGGGAAACCACCGATCCCGGCGTCTTGGCGTTACGCAGGAAACTGGCAAGAAATGCTTTTTCTATTTTGTTGCTGAGTCAGGGCGTTCCAATGTTATATGCCGGCAATGAATTCCTGAATTCCCAGAAGGGCAATAACAATGGCTATTGCCAGGATAATGAGTTGTCATGGCTAAATTGGGAGATGGTTGAGCAAAATGCCGACATAGTGCGCTTTGTTCAACAAATGATTGCATTGCGCAAAAGACATTCAGCCCTGATGCGCCGGCATTTTTTAAGCGGTAAAACTATTGAAGGAAGGGATTTGGCTGACATAAGCTGGCACGGCTCGACGGTTACGAGTGCGCCGCGTTGGTATGACCCGGAATCGAGGACATTGATTTTTACATTGGCCGGAGTCGAGATTGACGAGCCCGACCTCCATATTGTCATGAATATGGCGGATCACGGCAAAACCATAGAATTGCCGCTTATCGAAGGGAAACGCTGGCGTCTGGCTGTTGACACCTCACGACAATCGCCCGGGGATATTGTGATGCCGGCGGATCAAAAGCCGGTCGATAGCCGCCATTATCAAGTCGAGCCGCGGACCGTCGTGGTTTTTGAGAACATCGACGGTTGAAACCATCCGGCTTCGTTCAAGAAGGAAGAGGGGAGCGGCTGTAGCTGCTCCTCCCTCCATGCCAAATCGATAATTCCTGCAATCAGGCTTTCAAAATCAGCGCCCCCAAAGGCGGCAGCTTAAGGCAGACGGAATGAGGCAGGTTCATCCACGGCTTAGGTTCGGCCCAAACGGCGGCGTTGCCGGTATTGGAGCCGTCATAATAGCTGGAATCGGAATTGAAGATTTCCGTGTAAAGACCTTCTTTAGGCACGCCGATGCGGTAATACTCGCGGACCACCGGGGTAAAATTCAGCACGACAATCAACTCATCATCACCGTTTTTACGGCGATAACTGATAATCGAATTCTGCACATCATGGCAATCGATCCAGTCAAAGCCGTGATGGTCGAAATCATGCTTGAATAACGCCGGTTGCGCCTTGTACAGCCGGTTCAGGTCCCTGACCAGGGTCTGCACACCCTGATGATGCGCATAATCGAGCACATACCAGTCGAGCACGCGGTTAAAATTCCATTCCGAACCCTGGCCGAACTCACACCCCATAAACAGCAACTTCTTGCCGGGATACGTATACATCAGCGTATACAATAGCCGCAGGTTGGCAAAGCGCTGCCATTCATCGCCGGGCATCTTATTGACCAGCGAATTCTTACCGTGCACGACCTCATCATGCGAAAACGGCAGGCAGAAATTCTCCGTGAACGCATACAGCAGGCCGAAAGTCAATTGGTCATGGTGATACGAACGGTGCACCGGGTCCTCGCTCATATACTTCAGGATATCGTGCATCCAGCCCATATTCCACTTCATCGAAAAGCCTAAACCCCCGGTCCAGGTCGGGCGCGTCACCTGCGGCCACGCGGTCGACTCCTCGGCCATCATCACCGTGCCGGGATGCTGGTCGTGGGTGACGGCATTGAGCTCACGGATAAAATCAATCGCCTCCAGGTTCTCATTGCCGCCGTACTGGTTCGGCAGCCAATCGCCGTGCTTGCGCGAATAATCGAGATACAGCATCGACGCGACGGCATCGACGCGCAAACCGTCCAGGTGGAACTCCTCCAGCCAGAACATCGCACTGGCCAGCAGGAAATTCTTGACCTCATTGCGGCCGTAATTATAAATCAGCGTGCCCCAGTCGCGGTGCTCGCCCTTGCGCGGATCCTCATGCTCATACAAGGCGCTGCCGTCAAAGCGCGCCAACGCGAAGGCATCCTTCGGGAAATGCGCCGGCACCCAATCGAGAATCACGCCGATGCCGGCCTGGTGGCAGGCATCGACAAAACACCGGAAATCATCGGGCGAACCGTGGCGGCTGGTCGGCGCAAAATACCCGGTGGTCTGGTAACCCCACGACGCATCGAGCGGATGCTCGGTGACCGGCAACAACTCAATATGGGTAAAACCCAAATCCTTGACATAATCGACCAAGTGCACGGCCAGCTCACGGTAATTCATAAAATTACCCTGCGCATCACGCTGCCACGAACCCAGGTGCACCTCATAAATCGCCATCGGCTCATGCAGCCAGTCATGCGCGGCGCGGCCCGCCATCCAGGCTTGGTCCTGCCAGGCATAACGGCCCTCCTCAACGACGATAGACGACGTATGCGGGCGGAACTCAAACTGCTGGCCGTAAGGATCGGTTTTCAACAACACCTGCTGGGTGTGCCGGTTCCAAATCTCAAACTTATACAAACAACCGGCGCCAAGACCCGGCACAAACAACTCCCAAACCCCGCTACGGCAACGCATCGGATGGCAACGCCCATCCCAGCGGTTAAAATCGCCGACCACACTGACGCGGCCGGCATTCGGCGCCCATACCGCAAACAACACGCCGTCAATACCGTCGACACTATGCCGATGGCCGCCCAGCACTTGATACACATGCCAATGCTTGCCCTCGCCGAACAAATGCAAATCAAACTCCGGCAACTGCTGAGGAAAATCGTAAGGATCATAAGCCTCATGCACGACGCCATCCTTATCGGTCCAGGCCAGGCGATAATGCGCCGGCAACACCGACGGCGCCACGGACAGCTCAAAAAAATCCGTACCGGACAGGCGCGACAGCGTAAGCTCCGGCTCGAGCAGCGCCACCGCCTCGGCAAACGGCATAAACACCGTAATGCGCGCGAGCTGAGTGGCACCCTGACCCGTATCATGACGGCCTAACACCGCAAACGGGTCATGGTGCGTAGCGGCGATAATTTTGGAAAAATCCGCGTCAAGCGCAAGGACAGAATGCTTTTTCACTTTACTTAGCCTCAGTAGTAGAATAATAATTCGCGAGAATGTTACCAACACAAACTCACTGCGTAAATCTATTCCCGTTTGGAGAAACCCATGACAGCGTCAGACACCCCAAAATACGACCCCAACATCCAGCACCTGACGCGTAACACCATCGCGCTGATCCTGGCGGGTGGACGCGGCTCTCGGCTCATGAACATGACCGACTGGCGGGCCAAACCGGCGGTGCCGTTCGGCGGCAAATTCCGCATCATCGACTTCCCGCTGTCGAACTGCATGAACTCAGGCATCCGCAAAATCGGCGTACTGACGCAATATAAAGCCGACTCGCTGATCCGCCACATCCAGCAAGGCTGGGGCTATTTGCGCGGCGAATTCGGCGAATACGTCGACCTGATGCCGGCGCAACAGCGGCACGACGAAGACTCCTGGTACCAAGGCACCGCCGACGCCGTGTTCCAGAACATCGACATCCTGCGCACGCGCGGACCCGAACACATCCTGGTACTGGCCGGCGACCACATCTACAAAATGGATTACGGCGCGATGCTAGCCGACCACGTCGAAAAAAAGGCCGACCTGACCATCGGCTGCATCGAAGTCTCGCTGGAAGATGCGACCCAATTCGGCGTGATGGACATCGATGCGAACCGGCGCGTCAAAGCGTTCGTCGAAAAACCGGCCGAACCGCCGGTGATGCCGGGCCGCACCGACACCGCGCTGGCCTCGATGGGCATCTACATCTTCAACGCCAGCTTCCTGTTCGAACAACTGCTGAAAGACGCCGACACCAAAGGCTCGAGCCACGACTTCGGCAAAGACATCATCCCCGCGGTGATCGACAAATACATCGTCAACGCCTACCCGTTCCTGGACCTGCAAAGCGGCCAGCAAAGCTACTGGCGGGATGTCGGCACGATCGACGCGTACTGGGCGGCGAACATGGAACTGATCGGCGTGAACCCGGACCTGAACCTGTACGACAAAACCTGGCCGATCTGGACCTACCAGGCGCAAACGCCGCCGGCCAAATTCGTCTTCGATGACGACGACCGGCGCGGGCAGGCGGTGGACTCAATGATTTCGGGCGGCTGCATCGTATCCGGTGCGAAAGTGCGGCATTCGTTACTGTTCACGAACGTGCGGGTGAACTCGTACACGACGCTGCAAGACAGCATCGTGTTGCCGGATGTCAACATCGCGCGGCATTGCCGGATCAGCAAAGCGATCATCGAACGGGCCTGCGAAATACCGGAAGGGACAGTGATCGGCGAAAACCGCGCCGACGATGAAAGACGCTTTCATGTCAGCCAGGGCGGCGTGGTATTGGTGACGCCGGATATGCTCGGGCAACGGTTGCATTATGTCAGGTAAGGTGGCACAGGAACGGTAAGCTACCTTAGGAAGTGATTTTTAGTTGAATGCAGAAGGTTCTTCCGTCGGTTTGCCGATATGATAGCCCTGTGCATAATCGATGCTGAATTCCTTCAGGATTTGTAAAATCTCTTCATTTTCGACAAATTCGGCGACGGTTTTTTTACCGAATGCCTGGGCGACATCAGATAAGGCTTTAACGAAGATTTTGTCGTCATTGCTTTTATGGAGATGCCGGATAAATGAACCGTCAATTTTGACGTAATCAACCGGGAAATGTTTTAAATAATGGAATGAAGAAAAGCCTACGCCGAAATCATCCAAGGCCAGTAAGCAGCCTAATTCCTTGATTTGGGCGATTAAGGCTTCAGCCGCGGCAAAATTCGATACCGCCGCCGTTTCGGTGATCTCGAAAATGATACTCCGCGGATTAACTTCCGGAACATTGATGAACCTGGAAATATCTTCAAATATGGTGGTATCGTTGAACGAGCAGCCCGATAAATTGACGGTAAATTTATAGTCCTTGCCCTGGTTTTTAAATTCGATATGTTTCTGTATGGCTTTTTTAAGCACCAGGCGATCAATCTTTCCGATTAAGCCCAATACTTCGGCATGGCCGATAAAATCCGTAGGCGGAATAATCCCTCCATCGGCCTGCCGTAGCCGGATTAGGCATTCGAAGTGGCTGATCTCATTGGTTTTAATGCTAAGGATGGGCTGGTAGAACAAGACAAACCTGTCATGGCTAATGGCCTCCTCGATGATTTCCTGCCAATACAGCTCGCGCTTTAATTTTTCCTGGTAATCGACATCGGCGGAAAAAATGTGATATTGCCCTCTGCCGGAGGCCTTGGCCTGGTACATCGCGAGATCGGCATTGGCTAATAATTCGTTAACCGTCAAACCATGCTGGGGAAAAATGGCAATCCCTACGCTGGTGCTGACTTTGTAATGATTATCGGCAAAGCTGAATGTCCTGGACATCAGCGTTTGGTTGATTTTTTCCGCCACGCCTTTGACGCTTTGCAATTCGGCGCGAGGCATGATCAGCGTAAATTCATCGCCGCCTATCCGGCATAATGAATCCGTTGAACGTATTATTTCCATCAGGACATTGGCTATCTGCGCCAGCAATGCGTCGCCGGCTTCATGGCCGTTATTGTCGTTAATGATTTTGAACTGGTCCAGGTCCAGGTAAAACAACGCGACCTGGTAATCGTAGCGTTTCGCCGAAGCCAGTTCATCGGCAAATTTCTCCTGGAACCGTCTGCGGTTAATGAGCCCTGTCAAGCTGTCATAAGTAGCCATCCTGAAAATTTTTTCTTCAAAAATCTTGCGCTCACTGATATCGACGCCCAAGGTTAAAATGACCGCTTTCTCAGTAGGGTCGGCCGATTGAAAGCAGGTATGCAGCCAGGTGATGTCCCGCTGTTTTCCCGCTTCCGTTACCAACAGGCCGTCAATCTGCAACAGCCCCGCATGCTGGCCTGCCCTTAAGCGATTCAGTTTATTCAGGTGTTCGTTATCGGATTCCGGCAGGAAAATATCGAATTTTTTACCGATGATCGAGCCGTTCTTTGCATCGAAGCCGTCAAGCCCGGCTTGGTTAATCGATACGATGCTGCCTTTTAAGGTCTGCGTGATCACGATGATGGGCGCGACTTCGATGAGTTGCCGGACAAAATCGCGTTCTTTTGCCAGCTCGCGGGTTTTTTCCAGCAGCATCGACGTATTGTTAAAGTCTTTCTGTTCCAGTTGCTGTAATTGGTCGGTCAAGGTCAGTGCGGTCTGGTTTAAGCGGTGCAATTCATCGTAGCCGAAAGAAACGTCTTTTTTAACAGCGACTTGTTCCCTGAATTGATCGTAGCGGTGCGTTGACAGCAACGGTAATGCCTGCGACAGCCGGGTGATATTGCGCAATGACAGATGCAGTAAAAACAGCAGCAACAGTAATGAAGTAAACAAGCTAATGATGCCGTATAACCAGACTTGTTTCAGGATGTCATTGAGGTTCCTGGTGCTGGCGGTAACATCGTCTATCAACAGGAAAAAAGGGGGGGCGGCGAGGTTATTTTCATTAACGGCAATTACCCGGAGCTCAAAAAAAGCATTATCGATTTCTATTGTTTTACTGCTTGCCAATAGTTCGGCTACCGTGTAACGCTCCGATACATGGGCGAATATGAAGCCGTTCTTTTCAGGCCTGGTCATGCCGGATAGCCGGTAAGACCATCGATGTTTTCTTGCGGTATCATCGGCGCCGTTGCCAACCAGGATGCCGATGTCTGAATGGGTGGCTTGCCGGTATTTAATAAGGACATCGGCAAATGAACGGCTCAGGCTGAGTGCTCCGATGGCTTTTGATTTATCGATGACCGGGACGATGGCTTGCTGGAAACAGTCGTTCGGGCAAATAACCTGGTGTTCGGGCGCTTCATTTCTTAAGGCCCGCGCAATCGTCGATGTTTCGACAGTCAGCCGATTGCCCCAGGACTTAATGCGCTCGCCTTGTTTGTCGAACAGCGCGACATTCTCTATACCCCAACTCAGTTGCCATTGCGACCAGTTTTCATCCAGCGTCGGTAGCGGTTTTTGGGTGAATGTCGAGAACTCATTAATCGACGACAGCAATTCAGCAAATTGTTCTAAATCTAAAAAAGCGTTCTTCGTAAATGTCCTGGCGATATTAACGTGACTGTTTTGAACCTGTTCGCGGAGGGCTGAAAAGTTTTCGACGGCATGTAAATATGACAGGTAGGAAAAAATACTATGCAGGATAAGAAAGACGCCGCCGAACAGGATCGCCAGTTTCCATTTTAAACTAAAGAAAAAACGCGGCTTGCCGGTATACATTAGCGCCATAGTCTTATTTAAAATTTGAATGATAATTGCAGGCCGTATAAATCCCAATCCTGGACCGTTAATTGCCGGTCGGGATTGTCCTCCTGGGACAGCCAGGCAGTGCCGTGAATACGGTGATAATCGGCCCGTAACATCCACGAGGAGTTGATGTCGTAGCGCAAACCGAAGGTCCAGTCGGTTGCGTAGGCAATATGGTTGGGTAAACCGAAGGCTGCGGCGCGTTTGCCGGTTTTGTCATCTTTATTGTTATAAAGGACGTCATAGCGCACGGTGGCCTGTAATTGCGTGAGAAACTGGTAGCCGCCCTGGATATACCAGCTCTCCGTGATGCTGTTGAAATCCTGGAGGAGGGGGCCAAAATGACTGAGTTCATTCCAGCGGTAGTCGTACTCAGCGGTCAGCGTGAATTTTTCGCCGTTATATTGCGCCGAAAACAGCAGGGGCTGTATATGGGCTTTGCCCGATGATAACGGTTCTGCTGCTAAGGGCTGGTAGTCAAGCTGGAGATCCATGTAGCTGACGGCAAAAATGTACTCACCGCCGTTAATTTCATAACTGAGCTGTGTGGCAATCCCCGGTTCGGCGTCAAATTCGCCTTGCGCGTTAGGGCCGAGTATGGACGAGCGGATTTCCTGGTGGTTTCCTAACGGCGAACCCACGTTGAATTTGAAGGTGAAATTGCCGTAATCGGTGCGCTGGTCGATATACAACGAGCCGCCATCCGCTGAACGCAATAATGAGCGGGAACGGTCGAAGTAGATGCCTTGGGGCAGGAGTATGGTTGGATGGGTAAACGGCACATCACGGGTTTCGTTATATAAGCCGAACGGAATCTTGATGCGGCCGCCGCGAATGCCGATTTGCCCGCTTTTATAGGTCCATAAGGTTAAATCGGCAAGGCCGTAATCCAGCCTCACGCTGCTGTCATCAACAGCGCCGCCGCGCCGGTACAGGCCTTGCGCGGCGAAGCGCAAGCGGTTAAACGGCTGGTACGCGGCATTAAGCCCTATTTCCGTCAATCCCGGACTGATGCCGTCATCGCTTTGCCCGTAAACATTATTATCCGAGGAATGGAAAAAGCCTTGCGTTAAAAAGCCGTGCACCTGTATTTCTTCGGGCAAAAAGCCGGCCTGTGCGATACTGCACAGGCCAAACAGGATAGCGCCCGCCAATTCCTTACCTGTACTCAAATACACGTATTTTTTCATTTTTCGGCCTGCCGCTCAGATACCCGATGGAATAAGGGGTATCGGCTATTTTATCGATCATTTCCTGCTCTGAATCAAGCTGAACAGGCGCCGAGCCTGTACCTGAAAAGACCATCCTGTCCCAAACCCGCCTGAGCTGGTGAGGGAACATATTCAGGTTGTTTTTGGCAAAATCCTTATGCGCCGTATTGTTGTCGGGAAAGACAAAAACTTTTATCGGCTCACCATCAGGCCAAAACCGCTGCTGCATCGTGAAAATAGCCCGCGTATCTACCAGCGAATACGGTGCAACAGGTACGGTTTGGTTGACAATGATATTGACAGCGTCGGCTACAGGCGAATAAACGGTAGCGATAATGCCGGCTAACAGGCAATTAACCAAAAGCTTGTCATACACATATCCTGGCAAATTGAATGCTCCCACTCTGTTTATCCGGTATTGACGTTATCGGCAAGTTTAGCCTGTTATCTTGATTTAATAAATCGGAGACACGGCATTTTGGAATAGCCGGCTATAAGCGCTGGAAAGCTTTTGTTTTCTGCGCGCCTTACCCCAGGTATAGACGGCGCGCCTGTCGGGAAAGGACAAAGTCCGCCCGCTCTCAAAGTTGTTGGGTCATCTTAACGGAAACGGCTTGTTTAAAGCCATCCCGATTTTTTAAAGCGACGGTAAAGAATGCCGCAAACCAGCGCGATAACGGACAGCGCAGCCGGATACCCGTACTGCCACCGTAATTCCGGCATGACTTCAAAATTCATGCCCCAGATGCCGACAAAAGCCGTTGCGACGGCGAAGATGCCGGCCCAAGCAGCAAGCCGTTTGGTGACTTCGCTTTCCTCAATCGTCACCATCGACAGGTTGACCTGGATCGCCATGCCTATCGTGTCGCGCATCGTGTCTATCGACGCATTGATATGATTGAGATGGTCATAGACATCGCGGAAATACTCCTGCGTATTGATGCAGACAGTGGGCACACGCCCGCCATGCAGTTTGCCTGCAGCTTCCATCAACGGTGCGACGGCATGTTTAAGTATCGTTACTTTACGCTTGAGTGCGTACAGGCGTTCAATATTGGAACGTGCAGCGCCTTTTATGAAAATCTGTTCTTCAATATTTTCGAGTTCGATTTCAAGCGCATCCAGCACGGGGAAATAGCGGTCAACGACGGCATCCATCAGCGCATAGAACACAAAGCCCGAACCCTGGCCTAATAAATGTGGTTCTCGCTCACAACGCGCGCGCACGCCAAGGAAGCCTTCATGAATATGATTGCGCACCGACAGTACATAATTCATGCCGACGAAAACATCGACTTCGCCGATGACCAGTTGGTCGCCCTCCATTTCCAGCAATTGCATCACGGCAAATACCGAATCGCCGTATTCCTCTATCTTTGGACGCTGATGGCTGTACCAGGCATCTTCGACGGCCAATTCATGGAAATCAAATTCGACGCGCATTTTTTCCAGTTCAGCCAGTTCGGCATCTTGCAACGCTACCCAGACAAAACAGCCGGGTATGCTCAGGTAATCGCTGATTTCCTCGATTAAAATATCTTTGAGCTTTTTGCCTTCCTGATAGGCGACGCAATTAATCAGCATGAATGATTTTCTCGATAAATGGATGGGTTTTCAACGTCTAGTGTTTACAAGTGGAAGGTTATGCAGGCACCTACCGTCCTGTAACGTTTGGTTAAGGTTTGGAAGAAGAGCCGAGGTAAAAATCGATGGTTACGCAAGCGTTTGTACCGTTAGCTTTCCTCCCGGTGACACCTGTCAATTTGAGTGGAACCGCGAAAATTTGAGCCATATGCCAGAATGCACATGCCGATTATTCTATTTCTTCTATCGTCATGGCGTTAAGAATTTGCCGGGCTTTAGCTATTTCATCTTCGCTGCCGTGCAGGATGAGAACGTATTTATCGGCTTTAAGCGCCGTTTCGTATTTGATCACGTCATCCTCGGCGACACCCATGCCGTACAGCGCAGCGCCCAGGGCCGATAAACCGCCTATCACGAAGGCGCTTTCGAGAGCGGCCATCAATGAGGCGACAATTGGCCCGGCAAGCGCCACTAAACCGATACCCGGAATAAAAAATACGGCGGGTGCAAAAAGCAGCCCCCAAATGCCTCCCCAGAAAGCGCCTATACTGCCCCAGGTCCTGATGCGGTCGCCTTTGGTATAAAAGCCTACGGGGTGTTCTTCGGTTTGATAGCCTTTGCCGATGATAGACAGCTTTTCCATATTAAAGCCTTGCTTGTCCAGGGCTTTAACGGCTTTTTCCGCTTCGGCGTGAGTGTTAAAAACGGAAATAATCGTGCTTTCTGTAGTCATGTTTCGTATCCTGGGTCTTGGCAGCGGGCTGGACAGCATCCTTCAAGCCAGCCGTTTCCTGCCGTGGGTTTTGGTTGAAATATCAGGCTGATAGCTGATGCCGGCAAAGTATACGCCGAATCTTTTTCCAGGTCTGTTCAGTCGCGCTATATTTTACAATGCGTTATGAGCCTTGATGACACCAGCAACGGCGTTAATCCGCAGGCGGCGAATGGCGTCGCCGATTTTTGCGCCTTGCAATTCGCCGTTCAGTGCGATCGATGTATCGACCGCAACAGCGGCCTCGGCGGCAAGCCGAAGAATGCCGGCTTGGGGATAAGGCCGGTTTTCAAAACCGGTCCTGCCGCGCGCATCCGCTTCGCAAGCCAATAAAAACGCATCCATCGTATTGACCGGCTTGAATGCGCCCAGTGCTGCCAGGGTGTCGGTTAATGTGGCGGCGCGCAGTTGCGTTGCCCGATGACAATGCGTGTGATACTGCATAACGTGCTGGGCCAGTATTTTAAATGCATTGGGCACGCGTAAACGCCGGCACATCGCCTCCAGGATCGGCAGGCCGTTGGTCTCATGTCCGTAATGATGCGGCAGGTTTGCTTTAGGCGAAACCGCCTTGCCCAAGTCATGGACTAAGGCGGCAAAGCGCACCGCCGGACTGTCCGATAGCAAAGCGGCCTGTTCCAGGCTCATCAGGCTGTGTACGCCCGTATCAATCTCAGGATGATACTGCGCCGGTTGCGGGACGCCGAACAAGTTGTCGAGTTCAGGGAAAATTTTCGCCAATGCGCCGCAGTCTTTTAATGTGTAAAAAAATGCCGACGGCGAAGTTTCGTTAAGCGCCTTAAACAGTTCCGCCCAGACCCTTTCAGGCACTAAATAATCGATTTCGCCTGTAGTGACCATAGATTGCATGAGCCTGCGGGTCTCGTCCGCCAGCGTAAAACCCAGAGGGGCATAACGGGCGGCAAAGCGTGCAACCCTGAGAATTCGTACCGGGTCTTCACAGAAAGCAGGGGAGACATGGCGGAAGATGCGCTGCGATAAATCCTGTTGACCGCCGTAAGGATCAATCAGTCGTCCTTCCTCGGTCATCGCCATTGCATTAATGGTCAGGTCGCGGCGGATTAAATCTTCCTCCAGGCTGACATCAGGCGCGGCGTGTACGGTAAAACCCTTGTAGCCGTGCGCGGATTTACGTTCGGTCCTGGCCAGCGCATATTCTTCATGGGTTTGAGGATGCAGGAACACCGGGAAATCCTTGCCGACGGGGAGAAAACCCTGTCGTAGCATGGTTTCCGGCGTTTCGCCTATGACGACCCAATCCTGTTCCGTCACGGGAAGGTGGAGTAATTTATCGCGTACCGCGCCGCCTACAAGGTAGATTTCCATAGCAATCCTGCTTAAGCCAATATTCACTGTAATTTAATCATCGATCCTAAAAACGGCTTTGAGCCACAAAAACGCAACCTATTTCGTAATGCACGCAATTTTTTTGCTCCAGACAAACTACTGTCATTAGAAGCGCATAGTATATGGCCTTATTGTTTCAGTTTGCAGCCTGCCGCCCCGTTAATATTCAAATGCTGATATACTTTACAGGATTTTGTCAAGGCTCCGGAATAACCCTTTGCCCTGCGTGCCTATGCCTGTCCGTCATATTATAATTAGTTGATTTTATTAATTTTATAAATTGTTTATTGCGATGATAGAGACGTTTGCTAAAAATGGCGCGATTAAATACGGATGCAGCGTTTTGTTGACAGGCGTCCTGGTTTTGTTGTCGGCAACAGCATGTGGCGGCATACGGGATCAGCAGCGGCAGGATTTTTTGCGTGCGGAAAAATGGCTGCAACAAGGCAATGACGACGCTTTTTTAGAGCTTAGCCGTATTTTGACCAGTTACCCGCTTTATCCTTATTTGCAATATCAATGGCTAAAAAATAATTTGCATCAAACCGATAAGGTGCAGTTTTTTTTGTTGCGTTATAAAGAAAGCCGCTATGCCGGATTGTTAAGGGATAAATGGCTGGCTTATCTCGCCGAGCATGAGCGCTGGCATGAGTTTGTCCGGCAATATGAAGCCAGAGGCGATACTGCGCTTGAATGCCGGTATTATTGGGGAATATATGCCACGGGTAACAAACAGCAGGCCTTAAACGAAGCAAAACGTTTATGGGCTGTTGGTGATTCGCTGCCTAAAGCATGCGATCCATTGTTCCTGGAATTGACAATGTCGCCTTATTTTACACGCGAGTTGCTCTGGCGACGGTTTGAGCTGGCGTTAAAAAAAGATAATGTCGCGTTGGCCGAGTATGTACGCCGGTTTTTCGATAGGATCGACCGGCATAATGCAGACGTTTGGCTGCAAGTTCATAAAAAGCCGTCATTGATCCAGGATAGCGCTTTCTGGATCAATAACAATGCACAAATAGGGCTTGTTTTTGCGCATGGTGTGGAGCGCATGGCAAAAACAGACCTGGATATGGCGATCCAGGTCTGGGACAGCCGTAAACATGAGCCGGCGATTGATAAAGGAGCGGCTCAAGAACTGGAGCGTACGCTTGCCTTGGCCTTGGCATACCGGCAGGACGCCAGGGCTTATCACCGCCTGGCCCAGTTATCGCGTGTCGACGACAAAGTCCGTGAGTGGAAAATCAGGGCGGCTTTGCTGGAGCAGGATTGGCAGCATGTGATCGACGCGCTGGCCGGCTTGACGGTGGAAGAAAAGCAGGAACCGGGCTGGCAATACTGGCAGGCCAGGTCGCTGGAGGCGACAGGCGGCGGGACGCAGGCCGAGTCCATTTACCGCAGGCTCGCCGGAGACCGAAGTTTTTACGGTTTTTTAGCCGCCGACCGGGTTGGCGAGGCTTATCATTTAGCGGATAAGCCTGTTCTTGCGACAGCCGGCCAGCTGGACGCTTTGGCGCAAGAAGCCGATTTCAAGGTAGTTAGTGAATTTATGGCATTGAACAGGGAATTGGAAGCCCGCAGGCAATGGTGGTATGCGGTCAGTAAATTATCGAAACAGCAACTCATGATTGCGGCTAAACTTGCGCAACAGTGGCAATGGGACCAGCAGGCCATTATCACGCTGGTAAAGGCGGATTACTGGGATGACCTGGAGTTGCGCTTCCCGGTCCGTTATTTGACTGAAGTTCGCCGTAATGCGTACCGGCAGGATCTTGACCCGGCAATTATTTTCGGCTTGATTCGCCAAGAGAGCATGCTGGATAAATATGCCCAGTCACCTGCCGGTGCGCGCGGATTAATGCAGGTGATGCCCGCAACCAGCCGCCAGATAGCGCGTGAGATGAATGAAGCGCGACAAGAAGACGCCAATTTGTTTAATCCCGATGTGAATATCAGGCATGGAAGCTATTATTTTAGAAAACTGCTGAACCGCTTTAACGGCCATTTTGCACTGGCCATTGCCGCCTATAATGCCGGGCCATCCCGTGTCGTAAAATGGCTTCCGGCTGACAAAACAGTGCCTGCCGATATCTGGATAGAAACCGTTCCCTATAAAGAAACCAGAAAATATGTCGCATCGGTGTTTTCTTACGCTATGATTTACCGGCAGTACGTACAGGCCGGCGATTTACAGGCAAATGCACTGAGAATAAAAAAACTGTTGCGTGATGTGCCGCGCCGTTAAAATTTGAGCTGATTTTTCTTGGCGTCTGTTAGATAATAAACGGTTCAATTATAAAAATAACTCAAGGTAAATATAGAGTATGGAGAGACAGCATAGTTTTACGCGCGAAGAATTACTGAAGTCCGGGAGAGGGGAGCTCTACGGGCCCAAGAACGCGCAATTGCCGCTACCAAACATGCTAATGATGGACCGTATTACCCTGATTACCGATGAAGGCGGCTTATACGGTAAAGGGGAAATCATTGCTGAATTGGATATTAGGCCTGATTTGTGGTTTTTTGCCTGCCATTTCCAGGGGGACCCGGTAATGCCGGGATGTCTTGGCCTTGATGCCATGTGGCAATTGGTTGGGTTTTATTTGTGCTGGCTGGGCGGGCCGGGTAAAGGCCGCGCCCTGGGGGTAGGTGAAGTCAAATTCACCGGGCAAGTATTGCCGACGGCTAACAAAGTGATCTATCGCATTAATTTAAAGCGCGTCATTATGCGTAAGCTGGTAATGGGTATCGCCGATGCCACTATGGAAGTTGACGGCAAGGTTATTTATGAGGCGACCGATTTACGGGTTGGTTTATTCACTTCTACAGAAGATTTCTAGGGGTTATAACAATGAAAAGAGTCGTGGTAACCGGTTTAGGCATTGTTTCCAGTATCGGCAACAACCTGGCAGAGGTTATTGAATCCCTGAGAGAAGGTCGCTCAGGAATCGTTTTTGCGGACATTTACAAGGAATTGGGTTTTCGCTGCCAGGTACATGGCGCCATTAATATAGACCTGGATGCCTTTATAGACCGTAAAATAAAACGTTTTATGGGGGATGGTGCTGCGTTCAATTATATTGCGATGCAGCAGGCCATCGATGATTCCGGCCTGGACGATAAGGAAGTCTCCAATGTCAGGACCGGCCTGGTTATGGGTTCCGGCGGGCCGTCAACGTCTAACCTGGTTGAAGCGGCTGATATTCTCAGGGAAAGAGGCGTTAAACACGTCGGGCCGTACCGGGTGCCGAGAGCGATGTCCAGCACGAATACGGCATGTCTCGCTACGCCTTATAAAATCAAGGGCGTCAATTATTCCATTACCTCGGCTTGCGCGACTAGCGGACACTGCATCGGTCATGCGATGGAGCTGATCCAGATGGGTAAACAGGATGTCGTTTTTGCCGGCGGCGGCGAAGAAGTGCACTGGACCATGTCCGTGTTGTTTGATGCGATGGGCGCGATGTCGTCCAAATATAATGACACGCCGGCAACGGCGTCAAGGCCGTATGATGAAACGCGCGACGGTTTTGTCATTTCCGGAGGCGGCGGCGTTTTAGTGATGGAAGAGCTGGAGCACGCCAAAGCGCGGGGCGCTAAAATTTATGCCGAATTGGTCGGTTACGGCGCAACATCGGATGGTTACGATATGGTACAGCCATCGGGTGAGGGTGCCGTGCGTTGTATGCAGCAGGCGATGGCGACAGTGCACGACAAGATTGACTACATCAATGCCCACGGCACCGGGACTCCGGTAGGCGACACCCGTGAATTAGGCGCATTGCGCAGCGTATTTGGTCTCGACAGCATGCCCTGGGTCAGCTCGACAAAATCGCTGACCGGCCATGCCTTGGGTGCGGCCGGGGTTAATGAGGCAATCTATTCGTTGCTGATGATGGCGGAAAACTTCTTGAGCGCGTCAGCCAATATCATGCGCCTCGATCCAGGGGCGGAAGGCATCCCGCTTGTTCGTGAACGCCAGGACAATATTACGTTAAATACCATTATGTCGAACAGTTTCGGCTTTGGCGGCACTAACGCGACCTTGATTTTTCAGCGTTATAACGGCTAAATACGCTGCCGTTACGGCTTAAACCCTTTTCAAATGAAGAGGGTTGGGCTGGGGGAATAAACATTCCCTCCTCGTCCAGCCTTTTCCTGCATTTCCTTTCCCTCTCAAATACATTGCTGACCATGTCAGGTTCCATCCAAAAATCCAGAACCCAATTCAACAAATTGCAAAAACGCCTGCGCCATTATGTCGGTGACGCGATTGCCGACTACAACATGATCGAAAACGGCGATAAGGTTATGGTGTGCTTATCGGGCGGCAAAGACTCTTATACCTTGCTCGATATTCTATTGAATTTGCAGAAAACCGCGCCTGTCGATTTCGAATTGATTGCCGTCAACCTGGACCAGAAACAGCCGGGATTTCCCGAGCATGTGTTGCCGGCGTATCTTGAGTCTATCGGCGTAGCGTTTCATATTATAGAAAAAGACACCTATAGCGTAGTCAAGCGCGTGATTCCCGAAGGCGAAACGACTTGCGGTTTATGTTCGCGCTTGCGGCGTGGCACCTTGTACGGCTATGCCGAAGAAATCGGCGCAACCAAGATCGCACTGGGCCATCACCGGGACGATATACTCGAGACGTTTTTCCTGAATATTTTTTATGGCGGCAAACTCAAGGCGATGCCGCCTAAACTG
>Ga0172372_10003062_pt1 | contig 24889 bp, 15 predicted proteins | sample LakKiv5m_2_FD_114544 | JGI IMG/M metagenome (GOLD analysis project Ga0172372, IMG submission 114544) | Freshwater microbial communities from Kabuno Bay, South-Kivu, Congo - kab_092012_9.5m | ecosystem: Environmental > Aquatic > Freshwater > Lake | place: Democratic Republic of the Congo...
AGGGAAGCTATACAAATACTCCAGCGAAAAGGCACGCCTTTTATAATACATCAGCCAAGATATAATCTGCTGGACAGAGAACCTGAAAATGGCCTGCTGGAAATACTTGAAAAAGAGAAAATAGGCTGCATCCCCTACTCTCCTCTGGCTCAGGGAATCTTGAGCAATAAGTACCTGACAGGTGTACCTGAAAATTCAAGAGCAGGAAACCCGCACGGGTTCCTCCAGACATCCCAAATCACTGCAGAAGTGCTGGATAAAGTTAAAGCCCTTCAGACCATGGCTGAAAACAGAGGACAGACACTGGCGCAGATGGCCGTAGCATGGCTATTAAGCAAACCCGTGATTACGACCGTATTGGTGGGAGCCAAAAATAAACAACAGCTGAAAGATATTTTACTTAGCAGGGAAAATATAGTTTTCAGTAAAGGTGAATTGAAACAAATCGATAAAATAACCAAATAGGCATACTCACAAACAACCTTATTTGATAATATTGATGGGTCATGCCTTTTAATAAGTATTTCACCTTCTTTGAAAAGGAGTCGTGAACATCAAATTTTTAAGATTATTCCAGCCGTAATGACAATTACATTCTATTGCTGAAAAGGCGCTAAAAATATATTTTAATAAAACGCACCTTAGGGACAGGATTGTGCTCTTCGGATATAAAAAATAAATCTTAAGCTGTCGTGAATACCATGTCGCGAATATGTCGGATATTTGTACACAGAAAAGAAGCTAATCATGATGTCTAAAAAAGAAATGCTGGAAGCAAAACGCCAGCTGGCCTGTTTGGGTGGTGGCAGCGATAAAATTCAAAAACAGCACGAAAAAGGTAAGCTGACGGCAAGGGAAAGAATCATTGTATTGCTGGACAAAGGCTCGTTTGAAGAAATTGGCATGTTTAAAGAACACAGGTGTGCTGATTTTGGCATGGAAAAATTACAATATCCCGGAGATGGCGTAGTCACAGGATATGGTACCATACATGGAAGGCTTGTATATGTTTACGCGCAGGATTTTACTGTTTTTGGTGGTGCTCTTTCTGAAACTCATGCTGAAAAGATATGCAGAATCATGGACCTTGCCATGGAAAGTGGTGTTCCGGTCATTGGGCTCAATGATTCGGGAGGTGCAAGAATTCAGGAAGGTGTAAATAGTCTTGGAGGATATGCAGATATATTTTACAGAAACACTAGGGCTTCAGGTGTCATTCCTCAGATTTCAGCCATTATGGGACCCTGTGCCGGAGGGGCGGTGTACTCACCTGCTATAACAGATTTTATTTTTATGGTCAATCACACCTCCTATATGTTTGTGACAGGGCCAAATGTTGTAAAAACTGTTACAAATGAGGAGGTTACTTCAGAAGAACTGGGCGGAGCACATACACATGCCACCAAAAGTGGTGTTACCCATATGGTGGCTGACAACGATCTGGACTGCCTCCTCAAAATAAAACAGCTTTTAAGTTACATTCCTCAAAATTGTCAGGAAAAAACACCCGTTCTCCCATATGAAATCAAGGAAGAGTATCGGGACAAGCTGGATGATATTGTACCTGAAAACCCCATGCATCCCTATGATATCAAAGAAGTGATTACAGGAATTACAGATGAAGACAGCTTTTTTGAGATACACAGGGAATATGCCGAAAATATCGTTGTAGGCTTTGCAAGACTTGCAGGTAAAAGCATAGGTATCATTGCAAATCAGCCATTCGCACTTGCCGGAGTCCTCGATGTTGAATCTTCACGCAAAGGAGCCAGATTTGTTCGTTTTTGTGACAGTTTCAATATCCCCCTTCTGGTATTGGTAGATGTGCCGGGATTTTTACCAGGAACAGATCAGGAATGGCACGGTATAATTACCAACGGAGCCAAATTACTGTATGCATTCAGTGAGGCCACCGTACCGAGAATTACCGTTATCACCAGAAAAGCGTATGGAGGTGCATATGATGTCATGAATTCAAAACATATTGGTGCTGATTACAATTTTGCTTGGCCGACGGCAGAAATTGCTGTTATGGGTGCCAAAGGTGCCAGTGAAATAATTTTTAAAAATGAAATTGCACGGGCTGAAAACCCTGCGGAAAAACTGCGCGAAAAAGAGCAGGAATACCAGGAAAAATTTGCCAATCCATACAGAGCTGCCTCACGGGGATTTGTCGATGAAGTCATTGAACCCCGGGAAACCCGCAGAAAATTAATCAAGGCTTTTGCAGTTCTGGAAAACAAAAAAGTAACCTCACCAATTAAAAAACACGGCAACATCCCGTTGTAATATCTATGACACCAAATAACCATGCACCAAAAATTCAGGTATTTGTCACCGGCGGTACTTTTGACAAGGAGTACAATTATATTACCGGTCAGCTATATTTTAAAGACACTCACCTGCAGCAGATGTTTCAGAGGGGAAGAAGCACGCTGGACATTGATATAAAGACACTCATGATGATTGACAGCCTTGAAATGTCTGACACCGACAGGGAAATCATACTGCATAATTGCCTAAAAACGGAACATGAAAAAATACTAATTACGCATGGCACAGACACTATGGTTGAAACTGCAAGTGTCCTTGCTTCAAAAAACATTCCAAAAACTATAATCCTGACAGGTGCAATGGTGCCCTATGCTTTCGGCACGTCGTCAGATGGTTTTTTTAATTTAGGCAGTGCGCTTGCTTTTGTACAAATTTTGCCTCCGGGTGTATATGTGGCGATGAATGGCAAGTATTTTCATTGGGACAATGTTCGGAAGAATACACAGACCGGATATTTCGAAAACTTATATTAAAAATGAAATTCAGAGACTTTAAATATCTGGCCGCCTATATATTGCCAATCAGCACGATAGCTGCATTGTACTTGGGTGCTTACTGGAGTTTTCTGACTGTAATTGTAGCTTTTGGACTAATACCGGTTCTCGAATGGATAATGGGCACAGACCACAAAAATCTAAGTGAGGAGGATGTAAATGAGACAAACCAGAGGTTGATTTTCGATATCATGCTTTATCTGAATATTGCCTGGGTTTATGGTATTCTAACGTATTTTTTATTTGTAGTCAATACGGGAAATTACACCGGAGCAGAACTTACAGGATATATACTTAGTGTAGGTGTAATGCTTGGGAGTAACGGCATTAATGTAGCTCACGAACTGGGGCATAAGCCAGGAAAATGGCCCCGGATAGCGGCAAGGATACTACTGCTTCCCTGCCTGTATATGCATTTTTTCATTGAACACAATCTTGGACATCACAAAAACGTAGGTACTCCAAGGGATCCGGCAACTTCCAGATTTGGGGAGCATTTATATGCCTTTTGGTGGAGGTCTGTAACACAAAGCTGGATCTCTGCCTGGAAAATTGAATCAAGGAGAATTCAAAAAAAGAGTCTTGGCGGTTGGCATCCGGAAAATAAAATCATACAGTATGCATGTTGGCAAATGGCTTACCTTATAATCATTGCTGCTGTATCCGGAATATTTGCTGCACTTATATGTATGCTGACAGCCATCGTGAGTATATTACTTCTGGAATCAATTAATTACATTGAACACTACGGTTTATTAAGAAAAAAAGGAACAAGTGGAAATTATGAACCAGTTCAGACATTTCATTCTTGGAATTCAGATCATGTGCTTGGCAGAATGATACTATATGAATTGACGAGACACTCTGACCACCACTACAAATCCAATAAAAAATACCAGATTCTGTATTATGCCGATAATAGTCCGCAACTCCCTTATGGCTATCCTGCATCTATGCTGATGGCTATGGTACCGCCTCTGTGGTTTACCATCATGAACCCAAGAGTATTGGCCTGGGCTGATCAACGTACTTCACAACATTAACAGCCAGCCATCTTCTCGCCTTAATGAAAGTGTTACATACATTGGTACATTTAATATTAAAAATATTTATAATTTATAAATGTTACTATTACAATAATTAACACTTTAATTTAATTTTTAATATTATATTTGCATTCAAACAATCCCAACTACCATGAAAATCAGGATCACCATATTACTGATTTTGGTCCATGCCGTGATATCATGGGCTAAGCCTGCAAACGACAATTACCATAAGATTAAGGTAAATAAAGGTGAAAATGCCAGTCTGCTCTTTCAAAAATACCTCTTGAATGAGCATGCTTGTAATATGGACATCTTTGTCAAAATAAATGAACTTAAAAATCCGGAAAAACTACATGCAGGCAGCACCTACAAGATTCCAGTAAAAATTTACGATTTTGATGGTAAGTCTATCAGAAGCACGCTAAATATCAATGACTACGACCTTGCTAAAAAAATAGAATATTACAATTTGCAGTTATTTGAAAAAAAGGTCCGGAAATCGCATTATAAAGAAAGTAAAATCTTGTGGGTTCCTGAAGAATTCATAACGTGTGAATCCAATCTGGAAGCTTCCAGTGATAGTGACGCCAGTTCGAAAGATAAAAAGGATACTAAAAAAAATGAAGGATTGCCCAATGACATGGAAACCGGTGCGACCATACTCAAAAACAAAGGCATCAAAGAAATAAAAGTGCCACTCATGGGTAAGCGGTATGAAAATGTCTGGATTGAAGATTTTTCGCTTGAAAATCAGGTATTTTATATCATCAGTGGGCATGGAGGGCCTGATCCCGGAGCTATGTGTACCGATTGTTCTGAGACAATGTGTGAAGATGAATACGCATATGATGTAGCGCTCAGGTTAGCCCGAAATTTGATGCAGCATGGCGCTACTGTTCATGTAGTGGTTGAAGACGATGACGATGGAATACGCGATGGTAAATTTCTTATATGTGATAAAGACGAAAAGCTTCTGGGTAAAGAAGATATTCCCCTCAGCCAGAAGTTAAGACTTCGCCAAAGAGCTTCCGCTGTAAATCAATTATACAAAAAGTATCAAAAACTGGGTGTAAAATCTCAAAAAGCCATAGAAATACATGTAGACAGCCGAACCAGTGATCAAAGACAGGATGTTTTCTTTTATTATAATAAAAATGCAAAGGGAGGCAAAAAACTTGCAGAAAATGTACAGGAAGTTTTCGAAGAAAAATATGGCATGCATCAGAAAGGCAGAGGTTATCATGGTTACGTGGAGGACCGCAATATATATATGGTTAAAAACCTGCTGCCCACTACGCTTTTTGTTGAACTTGCCAATATCAGGAATACAAAAGACCAGGAAAGACTAATTTATCATACCAACCGTCAGGCACTGGCCAACTGGTTGTTCGAAGGCCTCCGAAAAAAATAAAAAAAAAGCCGGTTTTTTAACCGGCTTTTTTTATGGTATGTTTTTTGCTTTTGAAAAGTTACCTGTAATTGTTAAACCAACAATGATGAGATGGCAGCATTTTCTAATGCTGCCATTTTTTTTAAATGCTGATCACAATTCCGAGTGTAGGTAATACGGTTCCATTGTTATCAGGTATATTTTTTAACCTGTAACGTTGCTGGTTGACCGGCGCATCCGGATTGGCAATAATTCCTCCGCCAACTGGTATACCATTTTCATCAAGTGGTCTGTCCAGGATAAGTACATTTCTGTTTACAGCAGCCCCGGTTATATTTTGTACATCAAAGTATAAATTCAGGTCCCATTTTTTGAAAAACCATTTTTTATCAATTCGGAAATCTATCACGCTGTAAGGATTGGTTCTCAGTGTATTTAACTGCGAATAATCGGGTAATGCCCTACCGTTAATATTCCAGTTTGTCACGAGATCAGAATCAGGTGAAAAAGGGCTGAAGGGTAGTCCTGTCTGAAACCTCCACCTTGCACCTGCTTCCCAGTTTTTCCCAAAGCGCTTACCTAGTGTCAGATTGACAATATGCCTAGAATCCCACGAACTTGGCGCATACTCTCCGTCCCCATTCTTAAATTCGGACACACCAAATGTATAGGCCACAATCCCGTAAAAACCTTTGTAAAGTCTTTGCTGAAATAAAAATTCAACCCCATAGGTTCTCCCATCAGATTCAGGTAATACTTCTTCATTTCCTATGACTCCAAAATCACCACCAAGGTTGGCCAGGGAAATCTGATCACGCACAAGTAATGGATAGTTTTGATACATTTTATAGTACCCTTCTACCGTAATCCGTGATGATGTACCTGTATTGTATTCAACTCCTGCCACAAAATGATTCGCAGCTATATACTTAAGTCCATTATTTTTGTTGACAAAAACACCCTCATTATTTCTGAATCCAAGTGACGGGTATGGAGGTAGTTGATAATACCTTCCGGTACTCATGTTAATAGAAATATCGCTTGTCAAGGCGTATGAAATACCTAGCCTTGGTGAAATCTGATCCAGTGGATTGGCCATATCCTTACTGTAGGAATTACCATCAACTCTAAGACTTGCAGAAACATTAAGTTTATCTTCCAGAAACTTTCTGCTGGCTGTTGTAAATAAGCCATACTTGTGAAGAGACAGATCTGCCTGGTAATTGACAACCGCTGCTCCTCCGGGAGTAGAAATTTTATTGAAGGTCTTATTGTTGTATTTTACAAACTCATACGAAATTCCGCTAGTCATCTCCCAGTTACTGAAGATGGTGGTGTTTTCAATTCGCAGTTTATTTTCAATTTCCTGAGATTTATAAAATAAGATTAGATTGTCATCAGAAGAATCATCATTTTTAAAATACTTGGAAGCTTCATTATTCAGCATATTTCTGCTCAGTATAAATGAAGTAAAGCCATTATCCCTGTACCTCTTGTATACCACACCATTGGTATAATTCCATTGTGTATTTACCGGCAACTGATCCAGCAAAAACTGCTTTGATTCTGTATCGTTGGCATCAAGATTTAATACATTATCGTCAATGGCTCCCAAACCAATAAAGTATAATTCGCTTTTCTTATCCAGTTTGACTTTATATTTGGCATTGAAATCGGTGTAGGTAGGCAAAAAGGGTAATCCCAGCGCTTTGAATAAAAACTGCAGATAAGACCTTCTTGCAGACAATAAGAAAGTGCTGTTTTTACTGATTGGGCCATCCAGTGTGACGCCAATATCCGTGGCTCCGGCAGTAGCTGTCAGCCCCACTCTATCGTCTCTGCCGTCCTTAAACTTAAAATTAAAAACACTACTTAGGGTATTACCGCGGGTAACCGGAAAGGCGCCTCCAAAAAAGTCTACCTCCCGGATAAAATCAACATTTATAATACCTGCAGGGCCACCTGATGAACCCTGTGTGGCAAAATGATTTATGACAGGTACTTCAATGTCATCCACAAAAAACCTGTTTTCATTTGGCGCCCCCCCTCTGATGATCAAATCGTTTCGAAATGACGCAGTAGATGTTACCCCCGGAAGGGATTGAATCACCCGACTGATGTCCCGGTTACCACCCGGATTCCTTCTTATTTCTGAAACGCCGATGTTTCTGAGTGAGACTGGACTTTCAGATGTTTTCTTGAAGCTGGAAGCCTGAATGACGACTTCTTCCAGCTGTCTTGCAGCTTCAGCAAGTTTAAAATTCAGTATAGTTGGCTTGATTCCCTGAACCTCTATTTCAGATTCACGTAATGTCTCATATCCCAGATAACTGACAACTAGCGTGTAAATTCCAGGTTTTAATCCTTCAAAAATATAGGTTCCATCAATATCACTTACAGTAGCGGTAGTTGTTCCTTCAAGTTCAATGGTAGCTCCGATAATGGGTTCGTTATTTTTTGCATCGGTAATAAGACCTTTAAGTACCCCATTTTGGCTGAACGAGTCAGAACCAAGAATCAACAATAAAACAATGAATAAAATACTTCTCATAAAATTACAGCAGATTAATTTGTTGGTTCACCATACAATCGGGAGTTGAAAAAGTTTTAATTCCTTTGATATTTTAATGTTACAAACATCGTGGCGCTAAATTAAATTTGGTTTCACAAAAAGATATATTATATCGTATAAATCCCTTTTGCGCTATTAAATTCTAATTTTTAAATTATTATATCATTTAATTTTATAAAAAATCATTTAGTAACTGAGGTATCTTTATAACGGAAATTTCCCAATACAACCATGCAAAATATGTGAGGAAAATATTTCATGAATAGATAATTTTTCTATATTTTTCCGCTCAGTTCGAAATCAAAACAACAGAGATATAACCCCCTGAGGCTTATGAATAGCTTAAAACTGACATATATAATATTATTGACCCTATTGTTTCCTATCATAAGTTCAGGTCAGGGTATTGTAAAAGGAAAAGTTATTGATTCCAGAAACGGCGAAGCGCTTATTGGAGCCAATGTGATAGTCAAAAATAATCCGGCGAAGGGAACTACCACAGATTATGATGGTCTGTTTGAACTGGAAGTTCCATCATTTCCTGTCTTACTGAATATCACATATATAGGATATGCAGACCTTGATTATGAAGTGAAATCTGCGGGTGAAAAAGTGGTAATTCGTATGGGAGAAGGGGCTGTAACCATTGATCTTGACATTGAAATTAAGGGCCAGCGTATTGATGAAAAGAAAAAAGAATCTCCGCTTACGGTTGAATCTCTAGATGCCATCGCCATCAAGCAGACTGCATCAACTGACTTTTACAATGGTCTGGGCTCATTAAAGGGCGTAGACCTTACCACTGCGAGTCTTGGATTTACGGTAATAAATACCCGTGGGTTTAATAGTACAAGTCCGGTAAGATCACTTCAGATTATAGATGGAGTTGACAACCAATCTCCGGGACTCAACTTTTCACTTGGAAATTTTTTAGGAGCACCTGAGTTAGACATCCAGAAAGTAGATCTGGTCGTTGGTGCAAGTTCTGCTTTCTATGGCCCGAATGCCTTCAACGGCGTCATTAGCATGGAAACTAAAAATCCGTTTTTTAATCAGGGTCTATCCGCATTCGTCAAAGCTGGAGAAAGGGATCTTATTGAAACGGGTTTTAGATTTGCTGACGCGATCAAGAACAAAAAGAATCAAAATATTATAGGATACAAGTTAAACTTCTCGTATCTCAGAGCAAACGACTGGGTAGCTGATAATTACGATCCGGTTACCGGCTCCGACAGCAATCCTGTTTTCTCTCCGGCCCAAAATCCCGGCGGGTTTAATGCCGTAAATATTTACGGAGATGAATATTATGGAAGCTATGCATCCTTATTTGATGCCAGAACAGGCTTAAACACATTCCACCGCAGAGGTTATAAGGAAGTAGATCTGGTTGATTATAATACCAGGAACATCAAAGCAAATGCCATCGTTCATATAAGAACGCACCCTTCCAGGGATTTTGACTCACCGGAATTGTTACTGGGCTCCAATTTTGGCTATGGCACTACGGTATACCAGGGCGATAACAGATTCAGCCTAAGGGGTATACAATTTTTCCAGCATAAAATTGAATTCCGCAAAAAAGACAAGTTTTTTATCAGAGCATATGCGACCCATGAGGATGCAGGAGATTCTTACGATCCTTATTTTACAGCTCAGAAGCTCATTGAAGAGGCTGGCGATAACGAAGCCTGGCAGAATGCCTATGTGCAATGGTGGTCAAAAAATGATCTTGGAAATGTGTTCAAAAAAATGAAGGACATGGGATATCCTTCGGGGTCAAGGGATGCTCAGATAAAGTGGCAGCAGGATAATGCAGCATTGCTCAACGGATGGCATGAAAGCGCCGCAAAGTATGCAAATTCATTCAACAAAACGTTCAATATCAATGATTTTTATCAGCCCGGGACTGCGCGTTTTGATTCCTTGTTTCAGGATATAACCAGCAGAAAAAACAACAGTCAGGAAAACGGAACGAGGTTTTTCGATAAATCTGCCTTATTCCATCTACATGGAGAGTACAAGTTTGATGTAGACTTCTTTAAAGAGCTCGTGATTGGTGCCAATGGGCGTATGTACCGCCCCTACACTGAGGGTACTATTTTTAGTGACAGTCTCGAAAGAATTACCAATACAGAATTTGGTATCTATGGGGGCGCATCCAAAAAATTGGGAGATTTCATTCTTTCAGTGGCTTCAAGGGTAGATAAAAATCAGAATTTTAATTTTCTGTTCTCTCCCGCAGGGTCTGTGGTCTGGAATCCTGCAGCGGATAACTACCTCAGAGTTTCGTTTTCATCTGCCATTCGAAACCCTACGCTGGCTGATCAGTATCTGGATCTCAGGGTTGGGCCAGCCAGGCTGATAGGAAATATTTCCGGATATGAAGACCTGATTACACTTGAATCATTCAATGCATGGCGAAGTGATCCGACCGTAGCTTTCGAATACAGGGATATTGACCCTATCAGACCTGAGAAAGTTAAAACCCTAGAAGTGGGTTACCGGACTACATTGTTTGACAGAATTTACCTTGATGCCAGCGGATATTTCAACAGATATGATGATTTTATCGGATACCAGGTTGGTCTTGTTATACCAGAGGTACTTATTGCTCCATTCCCGGGTTTCCCGCCTATACCATTTAAGAAATACGCAGAAACCAAAGTATACAGAGTGGCTTCCAATTCAACCCAGGTCGTTACCTCACAAGGGGTAGCCATAGGGTTAAATTATTACTTTGGTAAATATTATGCAGTAAACGGAAATTATAGTTACAACGAACTCAATACACAGGTCACAGATAGTATTATTCCTGCGTTCAACACACCAAAACACAAGTTCAATATTGGCGTATCAGGGCGGGATATGCCTTTGGGTAAGGCTGGTAATGTTTTTGGGTTCAATGTAAACTACAAATGGATTCAGGGATTTACGTTTGAAGGTTCGCCTCAGTTTACCGGATTTATTCCTACATATGACCTTCTCGATGCTCAGGTAAATTACTTTTGGAAACCGATGAATCTTACTTTTAAATTAGGCGCTTCAAATGTGCTGAATAAAAAACAATTCCAGACCTACGGAGGTCCAAGAATTGGCAGGATGGCTTATATTTCGATTTTATATGATTTCAAACAAAAAATTTAATTCATTAATTCTTAAAAATTTTCACATGCGAATTTTTACACGATTATTAATTTTTGCAACAGTGATGATCAGTTTCTTCACTGCAGAAGGGCAAAGAAGATACCTGGACCCGGTATTTGATGAGGTTCAGGTCTCCAATCTAACCCCACTGGCTTCCAACTATACAATCCTGAACTGGATTGCTACACAAGGACAGGCCAATACCCTGAGACAGCCACTGGTTGCTCAGTTTTATTCACCTAAAGGCGACACGCGTACCGACAGACCTTTAGTTATTTACATTCACACCGGAAACTTCTTTCCTTATCCTGCCAACGGATCATGCGGCGGAACTATGAGAGATTCCAGTAATGTGGAAATAGCTACAAGACTTGCTAAAATGGGTTACGTTGTTGCGGTTATTAACTACAGACAGGGATGGAATCCTTTTGATCCTAATGAATTGATCAGAAGATACTTCCTTATTAATGCAGCCTACAGAGGCGTTCAGGATATGAGCACCTATGTTCGCTACTTCAGAAGAAGTGTTGCTCAATTGGGCAATCCACACGGTATCGATCCTGAAAAGATTACATTATGGGGTCAGGGTACTGGTGGATATCTTTCTCTTGCTGCGGCATATCTGAATACGTATCCAGAAATTTTCGGAACTGCCGATCCTACAAAATTCCTTCTTCCAAATCCGCAGGGTGGATACATCCCTATGGTATTTGAAAAGTATAATGGAAATATTGAGGCTACAGGTACCGATACACTGGGAGGCGTAGCTGTTGTAGATCCATTGTACAATGCTATCAGCAGATTGAAACTTGGCGATACACTTTGTATTCCAAATCACGTAGGCTTTAGTTCAGATTTTGCCCTGTGTGTAAATATGGGTGGTGCTCTTGGAGATTCTACATGGTTAGATGATGGTGAAGTTCCCCTGATATCTTATCATGTGCCGACCGACGCTTTTGCACCTTGTGAAACCAACGTTCTTAATGTTCCTACCCCTATCGGACCTCAGCCCGTAGTGGAAGTTACAGGTTCATGTGGTCTTGCAAGAATTGCAGACAGATTTGGCAACAATGATGTGTTTAAATCGATTCCTGAGGGACACGATCCTTATGGTGCTGTGAATAAGAGCGGATTTTTAGGTTTTTATCAGTTTGATAACACACCTGATGATTCTTCATCTCCGTGGGAATGGGCCGCAGGTAATAATCCGCCGTCAATTTGCAATACTGATGGAGCTTCCGCTAAAAGATACATCGACACCATTATTGGTTATTTTGCACCAAGAGCCTGCGTAACATTGGGTCTTGGTTGTAATTTCCGAAATATCAACAGCGTAGGAATCATAGGATCTGCAACTCCAGGTGGATGGAGTGACGATACTCAGATGACTAAGGTAGATGACTGCAACTGGACTATTGATATCACCCTGACAAAGGCAGAAGCTAAATTCAGGGCCAATGGTGCTTGGGACATCAACTGGGGTGCAACTGACTTCCCTTCCGGTGTAGGTGTGCAAAATGGTCCAAATATTCCAGTTTTTGCAGGCGAATATACCGTCAACTTCAACTCCTGTACAGGAGAATACAGTTTTGCAGTAAAATCAGATATAGGCATAATAGGAAGCGCGACTCCTGGAGGATGGAGCGATGACACCAACATGTACCAGACAGACAGTGACAATTACTTTTTAGTTGTCAATCTCACTCAGGGTGAAGTTAAATTCAGAGCCAATGACAGTTGGGATATCAACTGGGGTGCTGCTGACTTCCCTACTGGCGTAGGTGTACAGGGTGGACCAAACATTCCAATAGCTGTTGCTGGCAAATATATGGTGGACTTTAACAAGGCAACAGGAGCATACAGTTTCTCTGAAGTTGTAGATTACACCAATATTAGCGTTATCGGGTCTGCTACTCCTGGAGGATGGAACGATGACACGCAACTAAGCAGAAACCCATCAAATCCTGATCAGTGGAGAGGTGTTGTTACCCTTACTGAAGGTGCTCTTAAGTTCCGCGCAAATAACGGTTGGTCTATCAACTGGGGTGGTGAAACATTCCCTTCAGGAACAGGTGTTCTAGGAGGACCAGATATAGCAGTAAGTGCAGATCAGGCAGGAGACTATCAGGTTTCCTTCAATACACGATCGCTGGAATATAAGTTTTTGAAAATTGGAAATTATGCTACAGTGGGTATCATAGGTGATGCTACGCCTAAAGGCTGGGATGAAGATACTGACCTTGAGCAGGATCCCAATGACAAATCTGTTTGGAAAGGTCGTCTTGAGCTTAAAGACGGAGAAGCAAAATTCAGAGCAGATAATGACTGGGCTGTAAACTGGGGTGGTGATACATTCCCTGGTGGAGTTGCAACGCAGGATGGACCAAATATCCCTGTAGTAGCAGGTGATTATAAAATCACTTTCAATTCTACTACAGGAGACTATTTCTTCGAACTGGTTAAAGAGTTTGGTAAGATTTCACTGGTTGGAAAATCCGGACCATTTGGTGACTGGCCAGGGGCAGATGACAGCAGAGATACTTATCTGAACAAAGATCCAAATGATATCAACCACTGGACTCTTGGCTCAGTAGCGCTTACTGATCATGGTGGCGCATCTGATGGCGGTGTTAAATTCCGTGCAGAAGCAGCCTGGACTATCAACTGGGGTGCTGCCGCCTTCCCTACAGGTATTGGAACCCAGGACGGTCCAAACATTGTTACGGTAGCAGGTACTTACAAAGTAGACTTCCGCTCAGATACAGGAGAATATGCCTTCTCTGAGCCTTCATCTACTTACAATTACCTCAGCAGTGAAGTAATTAAAATCTATCCAAATCCTGCGGTAGAAGCTATAAATGTTTCTGTCAATAAAGAAGCATTCCCGGGTGCTGTAAAAGCTACCTTATATGGTGTTCAAGGTGCTATGCTTCAGACACAAATGCTGGATTCCAAAGGAGCGGGCAAGTTTAATGTTCTGGGCTATGCACCAGGCAAGTATGTGATTCAATTTATAAGCGAAAATACTATAGTGGCCAAAACTGTAGTGATTATCAAATAATTGTTTGAAACACAATACAATTTATGATAAGGCCCGTCACTTGACGGGCCTTTTTTATTTAGAACATCTATAGCTAATTATACTAATATTCTTATTATTGGCGGTATATTCTTATTTCAATATATATATTTATACAAATATTTATATTGTTTTTTCAATTTTCTTAATACTTATTTATAAATAATCTGTACATTGCCAGTGATATATTTACTGGCAATGATACACTCCATATATACCACTGAATTTTATTTTAACAAATCTTTCAGGGCTAAGCTGGGAAGGTATACGCTCTATCTGGCCATAGGTTTATTTCTGATACATTTAGTGCTCTTCCTTACAAATGACTATCTCCAAATATTTGAGAAATCTGAATTACTGGCCAACCCAATAAATGCCATATATACCCCATTTTCAGTTTTACTGATATATGAAGCCTATCTGCTTATTTATTATCTAAGGCAATCCACGACCATATATATAGGCAAGCAGTATGAAATCATAGCCCTTATTCTTATACGTGGTATCTTCAAGGACATGACTCATCTCGAGCGCACAACGGATGGCTGGTCAAAGCCCGGAAACATGGAATTATGGATAGATCTGGCCACTGTACTGGCATCTTTTTTCATGATATATCTGTTTTACAGGATTAGCGGATTACTCGAAGAAAAAAATTATGAGGATATTGAAAAAAAGAGTGTTGGCCTGGATATGAAAAGATTTATTCGTTCCAAAAACGTATTATCCATATTACTGGTATACATTTTTATAGGTCTGGGTATTTTTAGCCTTGCTGAATGGATTATTCATCTGAATACCCAAACCGCCGCTTCTCCGCTTATAGATGTTAATGCTGTATTTTTTGAGCAACTATTTACAGTTCTGATTATGTGTGACGTGCTCATCCTGTTGCTCTCGTTGTTGTACACCGATGATTTTGCCATCATCATCAGAAACTCAGGTTTTATAATTTCTACCATTTTACTAAAAATGTCATTTTCGGCAGAATATATGCTATCGCAAATCTATATAGTCGTTGGCATTGGTTTTGGCGTATTAATGCTGGCCGTTTCCAATGCTTTTATCTCAAAATCAAGCAAAAAAGAGGTTCATGCCGGATAAGTACAAACATTACAACCTTAAATCAAAATAAACGCTATCTGGGGGGAACCATCAGGTTGTAGGTCTCGGAGGCATAACCGCCCCATATCCCGATTCCACCTTTTATATTAAAGTTTATTCGTATGTATGAAGCAAATGGTCCACCGCTGTTTGCATTAAAGTCTCTTGTATTCCAGAAATCAAAATGTGCTTTATCAATACTGGACCACTTGATCTTTGCCATTTGTCCACGCTTAAAAAATCCAAATGTTTCCGGCGTAAAGTCACCACCCCTGCGTTCTGCCCTTTGAAGCGGAAACTCGAAAGTCTGACCATTAAATAAGGCATCATCCCTGACAGAACCAAAAGGAGGAACTAAATTTTCATCGCCCTGTGCTGTAAAATACCGGTAGTAATTAGCTTCGTCTTTGGGGTCTTCAATGGTCACCAAAAGTCTGGCCAGTGTATCATTAGGTATGCCAGGTGTTTCTGTCCATTTGAAATTCTTTAAAGAAACAGGTCTTGGAATTGTTGTTGATGCTGTCAGGACTTTATCAACCAAACGGATTTCCAGATCATATTTCCGGCCGGGTTCACGTTTTATCTGATTGAAGATATCAGCATAAATGCAAAGATCAAGATTGATGCTATCCGGATTAAATCCAAGAATCTGATACACCTCCTCCTTCAATGGATCCGGTATTTGACTCAGACATACTTCTGTGAGCTGTATGGTTTTATCTCCGTCATTAACAGAAACTTTTGCACCTTTAACAAAAAGCTCAGAAAATTTACCGGGGTCAATTTTTGAAATAAAGGGAATACTCTTTGTAATGAGCACAAACACGGGATTACTCTCCTCCCCTGCTTCAACGTAGCCTTCCACCACAATCTCCTGCTCACTTTCAAGTGTGGAAGGAGTATAAGGCTCTTCACATGAAGAGATGATAAAAAAGAGGCAGCAAACATAGAAAAAATAGCGCCATGTCATCATAAATTATTTTTTATTCCATTTAAAATTATAGGTAATGCTCGGAATGAGTGGAAATATTGTAATTTTTGAACCCTGAATTGATGTTGCTCCTGTATCCGGATTGACTGTAGTATCAAAATTGACAAAAAACGGATTTTTTCTGTTATACAGGTTGTAGACACTGAATGCCCAGCTACCAGTAAATTTTTTCTTTGAACTTGGATTTGGTGTGTAAGTTGCTGACAAATCAAATCTGTGATAATCATCAAGCTGCGCACTGTTTCGGGGTCCATAAAATAAATTCAGATTTTGCTCAATAAAGAAGAAGCCCCTTACTGGCGTAAACCATCTTCCTGACCCATATATAAATACTGCTCCAAAATCCCATTTTTTGAAAGGGCTGTAATTCAGCACTAATTTAAAATCATGCATTCTGTCATAAACTGCGGGATACCATCTTCCACCCTCGATATCTTCAAATGACCGCTCTGTTCTGGAGAGACTATACCCAATCCATCCGTTAAATGACCCCAGATTTTTCTTTATAAACAGCTCAAGTCCATAAGCTCTTCCTTTTCCAAAAACAAATGATTCTTCTACATCCTTACTGATATCATTGACATAGTTATCAGCATAGTCTATCTGATTGTAAAGGTCTTTATAATACACCTCCAAAGATGTTTCAAACATATCATTGTTGAAATTTTTAAAAAGACCTGCCGCATACTGAACACCTTGTTGTGGCTTTACCAGTTCGGTACTTGGAACCCATACATCTGCCGGCAGGGTACTTGCCGAATTGGTCACCAAATGAATATACTGATTTGTTACCGCTATGCCTGATTTGATGCTAAATGAAGGAGACACTCTGTAATTTAAATTTACCCGCGGCTCAACACCATAATAGCTTGCCACAACTTCACCCGGTTTAAATACCCTGTCAGTAATTGCCGAATTATATGGCCCAACATGAATAAAGGAAGAAACCCTAAGTCCCGTATTTAAAAATAATCTGGGAGACAGTTTCATATCATCCAAAAAGTATACACCAAACTCATGGGCCCTTTTTGGAACACCTCCGGAGTTAAAATCCACCTCCCCTGTAGTAGCAGATGCAGTGCTGGGAGTCAGCGTGTGCCATGTGTAATTTACCCCATATTTCAGGCTGTGCTTAGGATTGATATAGTAATCAAAATCCGTTTTAAAATTCCAGTCCTTTACTCCTGAAAATAATTTAAAGGAAAAATTATCCTGACCTCCAAAAATGTTAAATTCATAGTCATTGTAGATCAATGATGCATTCATAAAATGCTTGTCCGAAAAAAGATGATTCCATCTCAAAGTGCCTGTTTTATTGCCATAAGGGAGATCAAAACTAAAATCTCTTCCGGGCTGGCGAAACTTAAGAACATCATTTCCAAAATATCCACTAAAAAAGATTCTGTCCTTGTCTGAAAACCTGTAATTCCACTTGGTGTTTAAATCATAAAAATAATAGTTGGTACCTTCAAAATTTGTTCCTTTTAAAAAGGGTTGAATCAGGTCCAGGATGTATGTTCTTCTTCCGGAAACAATAAACGAACTCTTTTCCTTAACTACCGGCCCTTCGAGGGTAAGTCTGGACGATATCAACCCCACCCCGCCTTCTGCCGCAAATGATTTATTATTGCCTTCCTTCATTTGCACATCCAGTACGGAAGACAATCTTCCACCATAATTGGCTGGCATTCCACCTTTTATTAATGTTGTATTTTTTATAGCATCTGCATTAAAAACAGAGAAAAAACCAAGAAGGTGGCCCGTATTATAGACCAGCGCTTCATCTAATAATACGAGATTCTGATCCGGACCGCCACCCCGGACAAAGAAACCCGAAGTGCCCTCACCTGAAGACAAAACTCCAGGCAACAGTTGTATTGTTTTCAGCAAATCCACTTCACCAAAAATGGCAGGAAGTTTCTTTACATTTTCAATAGGCACATCTATGGTTCCCATTTGTGTACCTTCCACATTCCTTCTCATATCTTCCTTTTCTGCAGATATGACCACCTCTTCCATCACAAGACCTTCAGACATTTCTACAGTAAATGAAATATCCTTGTTCAGATTTATCTCGAAAATCTGATCGGCATATCCAAGATAACTAAATGCAATTTTGTATTCTCCCTTTGCAAGCGTCAGCGAGTAGAAACCATAGGCATTTGTCACTGTCCCTTCACCCTGATTTTCAGCATTATATATGTTGGCACCTATGAGTGTTTCCCCTGTCTTCACGTCCTTGACATAGCCACTCAGCGTATATTGTTTTTGAGCAGATGTTATGGTATGTAATCCAAGGAAGGCAATGAGGAAAATGCTGATAATTTTTATTGACATACAATTGTGATTTCGCCTGAGATACTCCGACAGTTGCAGATTGCTGTATGAACAAAGAAATAACCAAACAGATTAATCTAAAGCTGTTATTCTTGAAAAATTAACATTTTATTATTAACTCTCTTATTGACCATCCAGGACTATGAAAGAAAATCCGAATAATCAAATACCATATTGTATTGATTTTGCATGGCTTACCAGCGAATAAGAGCACTTCCCCATGTAAAACCACTGCCAAAAGCAGCAAGACATATGAGATCACCTTCTTTTACACGTCCAGATTCATAGGCTTCACTTAGGGCAATAGGAATGGAAGCTGCAGTAGTATTTCCATATTTCTGTATATTATTGACTACTTTGTCATCAGGTAAACCAAGGACTTTTTGAACAAACTGACTTATCCTCAAATTTGCCTGATGAGGAACCAATAAATCTATTTCCTGATGTGTAAGACCTGCTTTTTCCAGTCCTTCTTTGATGACTTCAGGAAATCTGGCAACGGCATTTTTAAACACCAATTGACCATTCATATTTGGCGCAAGCAGATTATCATCAACCATTTTTTGGGTCACAAATAAACCACCGGGCTTTCCATCCTGTGGGTATCCGTATTTTTCTGTACCCAGATGGTACCCGCTGTGTGATCCGGGATTTATCATTGCCAGCTCTTCGGCAAATGTCCCATCGGCATGCAATACAGTATTGATGATACCCTGCCCTGGACTGGTTGAAGGCTGAAGAACCACAGCTCCGGCACCATCTCCGAAAATTACTGTTACTGCCCTGCCCTCATCGGAAAAATCCAACCCCATGGAGTGCATTTCTGATCCTACCAGCAAGATATTCTTGTACATGCCCGATTTTATAAATTGATCGGCAATGGACAAGCCATAGATAAACCCACTACACTGATTTCTTATGTCCAAGGCTCCGGCTGTCTGCCCTGTTATACCAAGCAAGCGCTGAAGCAGTACTCCACAGCCCGGAAAATAATAATCCGGACTTAGGGTTGCGAAAATGATAAAATCAATGTCCTGCGGCGTAATGCCCGCCCTTTCAATAGCCACAGAAGCCGCTTTGGCCCCCATACTCGAGGTTGTTTCCTTATGCTTTTCAGCATATCTGCGTTCTTCAATCCCCGTCCTTTCGACTATCCACTCATGCGTAGTATCCATATATCCGGTTAATTCATGATTGGCAACTATTGTCGATGGAACGTAATGTCCAATGCCTGCTATTCTGGTTTGCATTTTGAGAAATTTAATTTTGGTCTAATAAGTTAAGGTGTATTAAAAATAATTTATCTTTTTCAAATATCAAAGTGTATTTTAGCATGGCAAAACAATAAATGAAACAACTATGTTGTGGGATTTACTTAACCAAGATGAAAAAGCGTTAGTCCTTCTTAAAATTCTTATTCATGTAAGTAAGGCAGATAAGCAACTGACATCCGAAGAATTTTCCTATCTCATCCAATGGTGCACCATTTTAAAACTAAACCCTGAATTGATAAGAACACTTTATCTTGACGAAAGTGAACTAAATGAAATTCTGCCTACAGATGAGCAAGACCGTATTAACATTCTTTTTCACATGTTATTGCTCATGGATGCCGATAAACACATTGACCCCGCCGAAGAGAAACTAATATTTCATTTCGGATTCAAACTCGGGTTTTCTGAACTAATGATAAAAGACTTTTTAGATGTCTTTCACAGGTATGACATTGACGACCTTCCACCCGAAAGCATGCTTGACGTCATCCGAAAATACAACAACTAAACTTAAAGCTTAACGAATCTCATCCGGAAAGTCCTTTCATTTTCGGTTAAAAGCACACTATAAACGCCTGGCAATAATATATCACAGTTCAGTTTATATCCATCATTTGTCAACCCATTAAAAGCATTTTGAAATACCAACCGCCCATTCTGATCTATTACTGACAGCTGAATATTCTGACTCTTTGCTTCTTCTTTATTTTTAATATAGATATAATCAAAAGCCGGATTGGGATATAGCCACCATATACCGGTCACCCGTTCATTTTGTGATGATGATATTAAAATATCTATCACATTTTCACATCCGAGACTATCTCTGACAAGAATCCTGATTTGACCTGGTGGTAATGATCGAAAAATACCATTATCCTGAAACGTCATTCCGCCGTCTATACTATACCTGTAAGGTGGTGTACCCCCTACTCCCTGCACTTCTGCCTCCGCATCTCCTTTGCCTGTTCCAAAATCAACTCTAATTATTTCTGTCCTTAAAGCCTGCGCAGGCTGTGAAATAACCACCGAATCCCGGATGACACAACCCAGAGAATCCGTAACAACAATTAAATATGTACCACTTGTAAGGTTATTGAATTGTCCGGTCGAAGTGGTTTCGGTTCCCAGAGTATAAAAATAAACAGGAACTCCTCCTCCTGCATTTAGCTGAACTCTTCCCGTGGAGTCTCCATAACAATTCACATCCGTATAGTCCAGATTTGCAACAAACATATTGGATATGACAGGAACGTCAACCGTTACTGTATCTGTACAGCCAAGCGAATCAACCGCTGTAAATCTGTAATTTTGTGCGCTTAAGCCCGTAAAAAGCCCATTGTTTACCGCTAAACTATCCATATAATACTGGAATGGCGCTCCATTTCCCCCACTGCCGCTCAATTGAACAGCCCCATCAGCCCCGCCCTGACATGACACCGGCGTTATCTCAGCCTGTATTGTTACGGGGTCGGGTTGTATCAAAGTAAAGGAAGTATCAATCCTGCAGTTATTGGTATCTAAAATACTTATAGCGTGCGTACCAGCAGGCAGTAATTCAAAAGATCCTTGATTGCCCGTTATACTATCGTTCAAGATATACTGATATGGAGGTGAACCACCTGAAGGATGACACTCGACCATCCCGGTGGAGTCTCCATGACAAATTATCCGGCTAATATTCACAGCATCGAAGGTCAGTAGTTGAGGCTGGTTAATTAAAAAACTGTCTGCAATCATACATGAGTTACCATCCGATACCGTAAAATTATATCGGCCTGCAGCAAGGGAAGTGAAATTTCCGTTAAGCTGTGATACTCTCCCGCTGAGCTGATAAACAAAATCACCTACCCCTCCCATAGCCTGCATATGAAACCTGCCATTATTGTTTCCATGGCATGCAGGGAGGTCAATCGTAAGGGTATCCCACGTAATTGCAGGTGGTGAAACGATTTCCACTACCAGAAAATTACTGCACTGGTTACCGTCATAAATAATTACTTCATATTCCCCGTTTCCGAGTCCCTGAAAAAGAGAGCTTTGAGTAGGATTGGCTCCGTTTAGCGAAAAAGTGTAGTTATTGCCTGTTCCCCCTGTAGGTTGAACCTCAAAACTACCCTCGAGTCCTCCAAAGCAATCATTTTGCATTAAATCAGTAATAAATCCATCAACCTGATCCGGATCACTTAATGTTATGGTAACAGAAACCTCATCGCCATTATCATCAATAACCGTAACTATGTAAGTTCCTGAAGCAAGACCAGAAAATACAGGATTATTACCCGTAGTTCCGTTATTAATCTGATACATATAAGGAGACGCCCCACCGGATGCTTCCACCTCAATTAGTCCGTCTTCTCCAAGATAACATAATGGATTTTGCTGGGATATCACTGCCAGAGAAAGTGGCTCCGGAGGTACACAGACCACAGATGAAGATGCAAGCAAACTTGATCTGACACCGGAAAGTATATTCATCATATAATTACCCTGACCAGTAGAAAATGCATTCATACAGTTATCATTGGTATAGTCCATATAGCTCATAAACATATCACCGCTGTTTCCACAACTGGGAGAAGGGTGCGAAGGACATCCATAGTTTTCATCATCTTGCAGCGGCGTATCCGGAATACCATCATCCTGTCCACACCCGGAGTTACGCCATACATGCTGTAACCCAAGGTAGTGTCCTACTTCATGAGTTGCCGTTCTGCCGAGATCGTAGTTTGGAAAGGTACCATAGCCCGGTCCGCCAAAGGCGTCTGCATTAACCACAACACCATCAAGCGTGGCATTTGGAAGTGAGCTGGTAGAAGGCAGGTAGGCAAATCCAAGATTACTTAAACCCGGGACTGACCAGATATTTAAATAATCCGCTCGAGGCCATCGCGTAGCCTGTTTTACGGCAAACTCATTACTTTCAAAGTTTCCGCTGTATGGATATCTGGTAACTCCCGTAGTCGGATTACCATCAGGGTCTACCGAAGCCAGACAAAACTGAATCCCTGTGTCCGAAGCAGGGAATTGTGGAGGTGTATTTTGAGCATCTCCATTATAACGGCCAAAATCTTCATTCAACACATTGATTTGGGACTGAATATGTTCAAGACTAAAATTATCTCCAGTACCGATAGCCTGTCCTGGAGGATGGATAATGATGACATGCACCGGAATCGTTCCAGTCATCCTTACCTGACCAATTTTCATAAAATTACGCCTGAATGATGCAAAACCTTCTTCCACTTGTTCCTCATACCCCGGATGCTGTGCATAATACATTGACATCTTGTGGTCATGGTCACAGCGCTTGATGTTTGGTTGTGCCACCAGCGATATTACGGATATGATTTTGAAAAGGAAAACAAGATGAATAGTCAGAACGCGCATGTATGTTTATTTAAGTTTCTTTTGCAAAAGTCTAAAATCCAAATCATCTTTCCAAAACAAAATTAGTTTTAGGCAATATTTTTATTGTCTTATGAAAAAATGAGGCCTTATTTTATTTAAAAACTGTTCATCAAATGCTGCAATTTTCCTTAAATCATCCAGACTGTGAAATAACCCATGTGCTTCTCTGTACTTTAATAAAATCTGAACTTTTTTCCTGTCGAAATATGGCTGACGTATCAACGTTTTGTAATCTGCTTCATTAAGCTCAATTTGAGGCATATTCGATGGATCAATATAGGCATAGGGATTTATCATGGCTATAATACTATCTGGCAACCAGGCATTTTCTTTTATTTCTTCCATCGATATAAATCCACCACAATTTTTTCTTGTTCTTACTATTTTTGAAGCCCAGAATGCACCTATTCCCTTTATATGAGTTAAGGAAAATGAGTCAGCAGCATTCAACTCTATCCAAATTTTCTCTTTAGGTTTAATCATTCCCTTATGGTTTTTACCTGCCGTGCCAACAGATTTGCTCCCTGTATTTTTTTCAGGAAATATTATCCATTTTTCGAGATTCCTGATGTGCAGGCTGTCAACTCCATACATATGACGGAATTTTTCCAGATTGAAAAGTACGCCGCCTTTGTTACGATAATTTACAATACTCCTGATAGCTACAGGTGAAAAACCAAGTAAGGCAAGCGAGTCAGAGCTGCAGGTATTTGGATCAAAATAAAATGTTGCCCTTGATTGATTTTCCATCTGTCCTGATTTCCGGCGGAAACCGCCTGGTTTCGAATATGATTTATACCCCCCATAAACGGTTTGCGTATCCATAAGACATCGATAATCATCAACCTGAACTCCCTCAGTCAGGTGAGGTTTGAAAAGCCAGTTAAAAAAATACATTCCGGAAAAAGTCAACACCATTAAGAATAGAATACCTTTTCTCTGCCCGGATGAATAGCCGGACTCCACGATTGAAAACCGTTTCTTTTTCATACAAAGTAGTTTTTTTTAATAAATAGTCATATTGATATCCGGCAGCCCGAAGGTCAATATTTTTTAACAGTCTTACTAATATACAACAATTTTTGGAAATGTACGTATTACTATGTAATAACTTCATAACATATGGCAAAGCTCTTCACTTTAGTAATCCTGATATTTTGGATATGGTCGCCCGCTCAATACATCTTGGCACAAAAGACACCCGTGATTATTCCTAAAGATTCTGTTTACCAGGCCAATATTCGTCAAAGCCACCTTTATGGAGTATACATACCGCGAAATATTGAGGACGCCATGGTGCAGCTGGATAAATTAAGCACACCGGAAGCCTGTACTAAGATGTCTGCCGCAGACGAAAAGAGCATTGGCAAAAAACTGAGGTTTGGTATTGGAAGATGGATGGAGTACAACTGGAATCTTGCTGAAGGATCACGGCTTTCTCACCAGTTACGGCAAAAGGGGTTGACCTTTACAGATGATATGGTGGAATACCTCATTATTTTGTACTACAGACATTGTAAAAATCAACCTCTTGATGCAGATAAACTGGCCATCTCTATTGCCGAAAAGCGAAATAAATGGGTTAAAGACCAGGTAAATCAAATCACTTTGGATACAATTAAATAATCTGGTCTGCCGTAAGAAAACACCGATTATTAAAATAGCCATAGGGCGAATCATTTTGATCGGTTACAGGCGACTAAATCACCA